>Ga0209121_10001848_pt1 | contig 22049 bp, 21 predicted proteins | sample Cruoilmetagenom3_FD_187292 | JGI IMG/M metagenome (GOLD analysis project Ga0209121, IMG submission 187292) | Oil polluted marine microbial communities from Coal Oil Point, Santa Barbara, California, USA - Sample 3 (SPAdes) (version 2) | ecosystem: Environmental > Aquatic > Marine > Oil seeps ...
CACTAAGGAGCTCTTCTACAACCTCTCTTTTAAACTCTGCGGTGAATGTCCGCTGTTTCCTCATGGTAAGACCCTCCTTCACTAACATTTTTGGACCTCGGAAGAATAGTCTAACCCAAAGTGTCCAGCTTTAGGGGTTCACTCCATCTGGCATAGAGTTTCACGTAACATAGAATGGTCATCAGCAATCAACACCTTCAATTTATCCTTCTTGATTTTGTTTTTCACCTTTTCATCACCAAGAACTCAAGTTCCTCTTTGAATTGAGGTACACTATTTCCTCCTTGAGATATCTTTAGCAGGGCACTTTCTGCATCGATTACCTTCGTTCCCCCAATCATGTCCACACCCCAGTGAAGCAAAACCTCTGACATGGGAGCACTGGGGCCAAAGATGATGGTATACCCTTGGCTAAGTTCTAAAAGGTGCTCCAGGGACTTGTTTACTAGAGCGGAGCCAGTTATAGCTATGATGTCAGCCTGGGGGATAAGGTAATCGGCTGCAGTATCAGGAAAGTCTCCAAGTTGAGGGTTTTTCTCCAGAACCCATAGCTCCTGAGCGACTTCCCTTATCTCGTCTGTCCTGGGGAAGTGGCCTACCATGGCAATTTTTCTTCCTCTTCCTTGTTCAATAATGAAATCAAGCACGTTAATCTTCTCTCCCTTCGGCTCGATGAGTGAGTTTAGAGCAGCTACGCCAATTCCTGCCTCAATCAAGTTCCATGACCTTGAATACTCTGCCAGCTCCAGGGCACTCTTGCCAATGAGTCTTCCTGCACCTTTTACCTTAAATCCATGAGGCGCCGGATAAGTTTTGGCCATCCCCAGATTACGGCTTAAAACTCCAGTCCAGGTTATTCCTACCCGAACATCCTTCACTTTCTCATCACTATGGCTAAGGCTAGAAATTAGCTCATCCAAAAGCCCCATTTGAACTTCCTCCTCTCTTAGTTAAAAAGTATGCACTGCACCTGCTTTGAAAGTGAGATAAACTGACATACCCTTCTCAAGTCTCATTTCCTTGAATGATATCTTGGTTATCATAGTAACGAAGGAAATACCTGCATCAACCACCAATTCGATCACCGTACCCTTGTCTAGAACATCCTCCACCTTGCCCTTAAAGGTATTCAGGGCACTCGACTCGAGTGGCTTTTTGGACACCAGGATATCTTCTGGCCTGATGGAGATAGAGACATCTCCAACTTTTGGGGAGGTGGATAGAATGTGTATGTGGTTGATCTCAATATCGGTGATGTCTCTAAGCCCTATCGATTTACCCCTGAACAAATTTCCTATACCCAGGAAATTTGCCACATACTCGGAGCTGGGTTTTCTAAATACCTCGTTGGGTTCGCCTACCTGGACTATCTCTCCTCCGTTCATTACACCAATACGATCTCCCAGGGTAAATGCCTCTTCGAAGTTATGTGTTACATGAATTACAGTTACTCCAGTCAGGCGATGAATTCCTCTCAGCTCAACACGCAGTTTTTCCCCTATCTGGGGATCCAGAGAGGATAAAGGCTCATCAAGCAACAGTGCTTTAGGATTGGTCACCAATGCCCTGGCCAGGGCGACCCGTTGCTTTTCACCTCCACTTAGCGTCTTTGGATATCTGGACAGGAGATGGCTGATTCCCAATAGTTTTGCTATTTCAATAATCCTGTGTCGATTTCCTCCCGATTCGACTCCAAAACCAATATTCCCCTCCACCTTCAGGTGAGGGAAGAGCATGTAGTCCTGGTAAACTATTCCGATGTGGCGATCCTTTAAGGGGAGATCGGTAATATCTCTCCCCTCCAGCCATATTCTTCCTTTATCGGGGTGATAAATCCCGGCGATTGTTTCCAGTAGGATTGTCTTCCCTACTCCGCTGGGACCTAACAACACAAAATACTCTCCCTTGTTTGCTTCAAGGTTTACATCCCGCAGAGAAAATTCGCCTAACTCCTTTGAAACACCATCAACCTTTATTCCCCAATTTCTAGTAAGCATGCCCCCCGCTATACTTCTCGAAGATGAAAAGGGAGAGGAAGGATATAAAGATCAAGACGGAGGAGGCGGCTATCGCCATATCTAAATCTCCACAAAGCATGTTAAGGTAAATTGATATGGGTAAGGTCTCAGTTCTAAGCCTGGTGGCCCCAGCCAGCATCAGCACTGCACCAAACTCACCCATGGCGCTGGACCAGGTTATGACTGAGCCAGCCAAAATTCCTCCCTTTGACATGGGCAGGCTCACCCTCAGGAAGGCTCGCATCGGGCTTGAGCCCAGTGTTTGGGCGACATATTCGTAGCGGGAGTCTATGTTCTCAAATGTTGACCTTAACACTCTTATAGTAAAGGGGGCGTTCACCAAAAATTGGGCCAGGACGATTCCCAAAGGGCTGAACACAAAACGGAGTCCCACGTCTTCAAGGGCTTCCCCTAGCGGTGTGGTGAAAAATAACAGCAAGCCTACCCCAGCCACCAGTGGAGGTAAGGCTAAAGGTAAATCGACCAGGGTATTGATTAGACTCTTTAAGGGGATGTTGTACCTCGCCAGCGAGTATGCTATGGGAATACCAATGATGATTACCAGAGCAGTAGATATGATGGAGGTCAAGAGGCTTAACTTTATAGCAAACTGTATCTCATGAGAAGTGATGCTCTGCAAAAAATCCTGGGGGGTGGTATAGGAGATAATGCATACCAGCACGGCTAAAATAAAGGCTACCAGGAGCAAAGTGAGAAATACGGTAAGGGCCTCAAATTTTGATCCCTTTAATTTAGCCCGCGTACTTTTCATCTGGATATGGCGTGTAGCCGAAATTACTGAGCACTGCTCTTCCTTCATCGGATGTAACAAAATCCATAAATTCCCCTGCCTTATCTTTGTTTTCCGAAAATGTTAGCCTACCTATGGGAATTATCTTTATGAGGTTCTGTTCTTCAGGTATCTCTATAGCATCGACCTTATCTTCAACCCCAACCAGTAAGGATTTCCATACTATCGAGGCATCAGCCTTTCTTATAGAGACATAGAGCACCAGCTCATTTACCGTGGCAGTGCGAGCGACAACATTTTTCTTCACTTCACCAAAAATTCCCCTTTTCTCCAATATTTCATCGGCTAACTTTCCGATGGCACACGCTCGGGGGTCTCCCAATATAACTCTTGACCCCGGTTTGGCAAGGTCGTCCAGAGAGGTTATATTGGCGGGATTTCCTTCAGGTACCGCTATCACCGGTATGTGGTAGGCTACAGGCTTCTGGTAGTCAATGAATCCTTTATCCTTGGCGATATCGAAGTAGTAGGTAGCCCCGGGCATATAGACATCCCCCTTTTTGGTAAGCTGCATCTGGCTTAGAAGTTGCCCTGAGCCGGCATAATTGTAATACACTTTAACGCCGTATCTATCTTCGAATAGCTCACCTATTTCATCCATCGGATTCTTCAGGCCAGCACCGCAATAGATAAGCAGCTCATCTCCCTCAGCACTTGAGCTTTGGGGGAAGAAATAAAGACCTGCCACAAGCAGGAAGGATAGCGCTCTAAATGTATTCTTTCTGTTCACCTTTTTCCTCTTTTTAAGTTTTTATCCAAGCCTGTATCCTATCTCCCCCCTCTTCATTGCTTTTTATCTCCCCTCAATTTCAACCCGCTCATGGCCCTTTCTCCCTTGTATAAAAAATGCCTACTCCCGCAATGGAAAGACAGGCACAACCGAACATCCTATTACTGGCCTGAATAGCTCAGTACCCTGAGTACCCTATCTCCTTTCCAAATACGAGAGGCATAACCGTTTCCCGCTATACCCTATCGGCTCACCCTCCATAGCTTTCGCCTTAGGAGAAGATGGCTCGGAGATTTTTAAGCTTTAGCTTGAGCAAGGGCAGAATCGCCGAAGCCCCGCTAGCCTGGCGATGCCTGCTATGGTGACTCCATAAAAAATCACCTCCTTTCCCAAAGCTAGTTTGAGAATCGGCTCCATAGTTTCACAAACTGCGGTAGTCCCGGTGACCAATGCCAGATCACACCATCTCAGGATTTCCTCGGTATCTTCATTCCCATCCAGGATGGTAAGGCCAAACTTTTCCCGGCCAATATTCTCCGGATCCAGATCCACTATTCTAAGCTCAAATTTATGAGCGAGGTGGTCTGCCATGGCTGGCTGAAGACCAACCAGAGCTATTTTAGGGCTACCATAGTTTTGAGAAATAAACTCAACTAACTTTTCCCCGCATTCTTCCGGATCCTCATCCTTGCAATGAATGGTTCCTTCAGCCAACCCCAGATATCTCATCACTGCGTTTAAGCTGGCCACAAATATTGCCCTTCTATAGTTAGTACTAAGCTCCATATCTAAGACATCGGAGATACTTCCTTCAAAATTACCATACATATCGGTAAATGCTTGCCCTAATGAGCCCATAAACTCCGCTTGCATCAGTCGCTCTTTGCCTTTAAGAAGAGGGAAATCATCCCTCTCTGGATTACCTATAGCCTCGTCAGGAGTTAAGGGCCTCGCTTCTACATTTACCATTTCCTTTCTCAGGTCGGCTTCATTTATGACTTTCTCTAGTTCCTTTTTTGCTTTAAGTAATTCTTCCATTTATTACCTGGTAGTAATCATCTTGGCCACTGCATCTCGGGCAGAGCTTACCATCGCTTGCCGGGTGAGCCTCCCCACAGGATGGACAGATAGACACCGGCCCCTTCTCCTTAGGAGGCAGCTTTATCCTCACCTTCTGCCAGGAGAAAATAACTCTCTCAGCCTTCATGATTTCCAAGATCACTTCGCCAGTTTCGACCCCACCCTGCCTCATAAACCACTGGTAAAGGTGAGGGTAATTTTTGACTTTCTCTGCATCGAGGTAAACCCGCACTCCATCCAGCTTCTCTTTATCATAAAGGGCGAGAGCAAACTTACCCCAGTCCTTTACCCCAAGCCAGCCGTTACCATAGCTGCAAGGGGTCATTATCTGGACAGCATCGGGGAGGCAGAGCTTAGTCTCCGCCACTGCATCCACCAGCTCACACGGCCCCAGAATATCCTGAGCCATGTCCACCATGAAGATGCCCATGGCCAGGCCTGGACTCAGGTGGCCATGGAACTTTGCCCCTTCCGCAAAGTAATCCCTTAAGTATTGCTTTCTACTAAACAAGTAACTTTCTCTATGCGTATGGCGCAGGCCTTGTACTCAGGAGTCTTGGCTTGAGGATCCAGGGCGGCGTTGGTGATAAGGTTGGTGAGAACATCCGGGTAATGGAAGGACATGAAGGCTACACCGCGGGGTGACTTATCGGTGACCCTTACCTTTACCTTGAGCTCACCCCGCCTGGAACTAACCAGTACCTCTTCACCGTCAGCTACTCCTAACTCCTCTGCATCCATAGGGCTTATTTCTATCCTTTCCTCTGGCCAGAGTTCCATGATTACTCTTGAACGTCGGGTCATAGAGCCACAGTTATAATGCTCCATCCTTCTGCCCGTAGTAAGAAGCAGAGGATAATCTGAATCAGGTTGCTCAGCAGGGAATTTATGCTCCACGGCGTTAAACTTACCCCGCCCACGGCTAAAGTTCTCCATGTGCAGCGTCTCTGTACCTGGATGGTCCTCCAGTGGACAAGGCCACTGCAATCCCCGGGTGCCCAGGCGCTCGAAACTTACTCCGGCAAACATCGGTGCCAGAGAGGCAATTTCATCCATGATCTCTGAGGCGTAGTGGTAGCTCATGGGATAGCCCATCTTCTGGGAAATATCGCAGATGGTCTGCCAGTTCTCCTGGCCACAAAGCGGGGGTATAGCCTTACGTACCCGTTGAATGCGCCTTTCCCCATTGGTAAAGGTCCCATCACACTCGGCAAAGCTAGCTGCGGGCAGAATCACATGGGCGTAGTTGGTGGTCTCAGTAGGAAAGAGCTCCTGCACAACCAGGAAGTCCAGGGACTGAAGAGAGGTACGCACCTTATTAGTGTCAGGGTCAGTCTGAGCAGGGTCCTCACCCAGGATGTAAAGTCCCTTGATCCACCCTCCCCTCATGCTCTCCAGCATCTGAGTGGAGGTCAGGCCTGGAGAGGAGGGTAATTTTACATCCCAGGCCGTCTCGAATTTGGACCTTATATCAGGGTTATCCACTGGCTGATAGCCCACATATACATTGGGAAGAGCTCCCATATCACAGGCTCCCTGCACGTTGTTTTGACCCCGAAGGGGCATTACCCCTGTGGAGCGACGTCCCACGTTTCCGGTTAACATGGCCAGGTTACCCAGGGACATGACATTTGCCGTACCTGTGGTATGTTCAGTTATACCCAGGCTATAGATAATCATTGCCCGTTCAGACATGCCATAGAGGAGAGCTGCCTCTACAATCTTGTTCTCTGGAACCCCGGTGATCTCCGACACTCTTTTGGGTGAATATTCCTCCACTACCTTACGGAGTTCTTCGAACCCTTCGGTGCGCCTCATAATGAAATCTTTATCCTCCAGATTTTCCTGGAGGATAACGTGCATCATACCATTTAGAAGGGCGATGTTAGTTCCTGGCCTCAGGTTAAGCCATACTGAGGCTGAATCAACAAGCTCAATCCGACGGGGATCAGCTACGATCAGTTTTGCTCCCTTGCGGGCCGCTTTTATTACTTTTAAACCAACAACGGGATGGGCCTCGGTAGTATTAGAGCCAATAACGAATAGAACATCAGCACCTTCAATTTGATCGAAGGAATTAGTGGCTGCCCCGCTACCAAAGCACGCCGCAAGCCCGGCTACCGTTGGCGCATGGCATATTCGAGCGCAGTTATCCACATTGTTAGTGTCAAACGCTGTTCGGGCCAGTTTCTGCACCAGGTAGTTTTCTTCATTAGTGCATCGAGAGGAGGAAAACGCCCCTAAAGAGTCCGGGCCATATTTTCCTTTAATTTCAGTAAACTTATCGGCTACCAAGCTAGTTGCCTCCTCCCAACTGGCCTCCTCAAATCTACCGTTTCGTCTTACCAGGGGAGTAGTTAGGCGGTCGGGATGATGAACAACCTCAGCAAGGCTGAAACGACCCTTGACACATGCCTGACCCTGATTTACAGGACCATTTCTATCTGGAGAGACAGAGATAATTCTGTTTTCCTTAACTCCGAGTTTCAACTGACAGCCGGTACCACAGTAGGGACAAATTGTAGTTACTTCTCGCTCAGGGAGGCCCTCCCACCTATTAGCTTGTTCCAGCAGGGCAGCAGTAGGACATACATCAACACAAGAGCCGCAGAACATACACCCTGCATCCTTCAAGGAGTGGCCAAAGGCAGTGCCCACCATAGTCTGGCTTCCTCGATGGGTGAAGGCAATAGCTCCTACTCCTCTTATCTCCTGGCACACTCTAACACAACGTCCACAAAGAATGCACTTGTTGTAATCCCGTTCGAAGAAGGGGTTTTCTCTATCCACGAGCAGGTTTTTATAGACAGGAGGTAGAGAAACCTCCTCTAGCCCGATGTGACGGGCAACCTCCTGTAACTCGCAGCGCTCATTCTTGGGACAGGTAAGGCATTGCCAGGGGTGCTCAGATAATATAAGTTCAAACACATTACGCCTGAGCTCCTGTACGCGGGGAGTGCTGGTACGAACTACCATGCCCTCAGTAGCGGGGGTGGTGCAGGATGGTGGGAAGCCGCGCATATTCTCGGCCTCTACAATGCATAGCCTGCAGGCACCGAAGGGGGTAAGGTCCGGATGGTAACAAAGAGTGGGGATGTAGATGCCGGCCTTTTGAGCTGCTTCAAGAGCAGTAGCCCCTCTTTCGACCTCAACCCTCACACCATCAATGGTTAAGCCAATAGTATCCATTGTCGCTCACCTCCACATATAGATAGATGATTTTTTCCTACTGGGCTTAATATGGTCCTCTGTACTCATCATGAAATTCAAGGCAGCAACGAGCATTGTGATAGGTAACTTTATGTTATCTATGTTAAGCATCTTAACCGCTATCGGCTCTACTCAATCTTTGGAATGTCCATGGAGAGATCTCATTCATAGAGAAGTGAGGCAAACAACCTGGATCAGTAACGTAGGAATAATGATAGCAAAAGGGGCACCGCTTCGATAGAGAAGGGGCTATAGACTTAAAACAATAACTAAAACCCATTATCTTCTCCTTTCCAAACACGGGAGGCAACACTGTTTCCGGTGGCACCCTTGGGGCTTACACCGCCCGCCGGCTAGACACCATGCCTTGTAGGTTTAGGTATATAGCTCGGAGAATCCGGGTGTTATTCTAAACCAAGCTTCGCTAACATGTCAACTATGCATTTAATTCGTGCAGTCCATAGTGTGATGTGTTATCCTGATGATTATGTACTATACGACGGCGGTGCGATAGGCTATGCTCTGCATACATTCATCACTATTGACAATGCTGAAGTTAAATTAAACCAGGTCTTCTGACCTGTAAAGACCATTAAAGACTCTCTTCGCTAATTTCTCAAACAGATCTAATGCCGACATGATAGCAAAATCGCCTCCAGACCCTGGATTTTGAACCTGTTTCCAGGCTTAATTGTCAAACATGAGCTAGATAGAAATTAAGGAAGTTGTATAATCTCTCCTTCTATCGTTTCCTTCACCTTGAGCAGGCCATAGGAAGTTCTCCCCAAGCCAGGGTTGAAGAAGAACACTCCCTCCCTTTCCCCACAGGATGATTTATGAGAATGCCCGTATATGATGATGTCCACTTTGCCGAACATCTCTCTTATCCGCTCTTCTATCCCCCGGGGAGCTCCCCAACCGTGTATTAGTCCCACTTTTCTTCCCTCTACCTCAAATACCTCCTTCTCTGGAAGCATTGCCTTAAGCAAAGGAGAGTCCATGTTCCCTTGTACTGCCCTTACGTAGTTTACTCGCTTAAGCCCCTCCAGCACCTCAGGGTTGACGAAGTCCCCGGCATGAACCACCAGATCCGCTTCCTTTAAGGCCTCCACTATCCGTCCATCCAGCTCAGCAAAGGATAGGGCATGGGTATCAGAGACGACACCTATCAGCATGCCACAAATTCCTCAATTGCCTTAAGATAGTCAGAAGCTCCCACCCAAAATATGGTGTTGTGATCCGCTCGGGGGATCAGAAGGATTCTTTTTTGCGAAGCTTTGGAGCTTTCATAAAGCTTCCAGGCCTCAGAAACCGGTATGAGGGAATCGTTTTGGGCATGGATGATAAGGGTGGGAATGGAGATGGATCTTATTTTAGCCACGTTGGAGATCTGAGGGAAGTCCTGTTCTAAAGTTATGCCCAGAAGATGGTAAAGAAGGCTCCCCGGGTCAGCAAACCCGCTTTCCAGGATTAGTCCTTTTATCCTTTGAGGGTAACGGTGAGCTATCTCAGTGCTGGATATGCTTCCCAGGGAGCGCCCCATAACATAAAGGCTCGGGGTATATCCCTCTTCTTTCAGGATATCGTTTACACCCTCGAAGATGATGGGGGCATCTTTAAGAGTATTGCTGAAGGTAGGGATTCCTTGACTTTTCCCGTATCCCCGATAATCAGCTATCATCAGATTTACCCCCCTCTCTAAGAATAAGGGAGCAATATCATCATAGTCGCTGGCTATCTCTCCGTTGCCATGGAATAAGAGGATAGTGGGGAGGGTGCGGGCTTTAGAATAAAAGCGGCAGGAAATCAACACATCTTCTTCAACGGGGATAAAGCGGTCCTGGCAGTAGGAAGGCGCAGTCGGAGTAAGGCCAGGGCGAGGATAGAAAATGAACCTCAAAATCTCTGGTCTATCCACAAGAGAGAAGTCCATGCTTATATTATAAAGGCAGGAAGCTTATCGACGAAAACTTCCTCAGATCCTATAATAAAAGAAGATTTGGGCATATTGGAGGAGATAGTAGCCACCACCCATAGAAGGGTGAAGGAGAAAAAGGGAAAGCTTCCTCTAGCTCAGATTGAGGCCAGGGTGGAAAGGTCAGATCGAAGTTTTAAGTCGGCCCTTAAGGGAAAAGGAACAGGCATCGTCGCTGAGATAAAGAGAGCCTCACCATCTCGAGGTATTATTCGTCCCGACCTCAATGTGGAAAAGTGGGCCCAGGCCTACCAAAAGGGAGGAGCTTGTGCTATCTCCGTTCTCACTGAACCTGCTTTCTTCAGGGGAAGTCTGGATGATTTGAGAAAGGCAAGAGAAGCATCGCACCTTCCAGTATTGCTCAAAGATTTTGTAATTGATCCCTACCAAGTATATGAAGCTCGATATTGGGGGGCAGATAGCATACTTCTCATCACTTCTGTACTTGGGGCGGATGAACTTTTCTCCCTGCTGGAGCTTTCGGAAGCTTTAGGTATGACTCCTCTGGTTGAAGTGCATACGGAAAAGGAGATAGAGAAAGCGATTAAGTCAGGGGCGGAGATAGTGGGGGTGAACAATCGGAACCTGGCTGACTTTACCGTCAGTCTCAATACTACCTTTCGCCTTCTTCCCTTCATCCCGAAAGATAAACTGACCGTAAGCGAAAGTGGGATTGACTTCCGATCTCAAGTCGTGGAACTGGAAAAAGTGGGGGTGAATGCTTGCCTCGTAGGGGAGGCTCTCATGAGGAGCGAAGACCCGGGGTCAAAGCTACAGGAGCTTTTGGGTGCCGAAGGTTAAAGTGTGTGGAATAACCAATTTGGAGGATGCCCTCCTGTCGGTAAAATATGGGGCAGATGCCCTGGGCTTCGTGTTTGCCCGAAGTCCCCGGAAGGTCTCCCCGGAAGTAGCCAGGGATATTATTCTGGAGCTTCCCCCGTTTGTGTTCAAGGTGGGGGTGTTTGTGAACTCTTCCCTGGATGAAGTAAGAGAGATCAGGTCTTTTTGTGGCCTTGACCTTGTCCAGCTTCATGGGGATGAAGAAGCAACTTATTGCTCATCTTTGGCGCCCGGGGTGATCAAGGCATTTCGGGTGAAGGATGAATCTGTCCTTTCCATTTTACCTCAGTATAGAGCGAAGGCCTACCTTTTGGATGCTTATGATGAATCTAGAAGAGGAGGAACGGGAAAAACTTTCAACTGGGAGATTGCCCGCAGGGCAAAAGCCCTGGGCTGGATTATCCTCTCTGGAGGGCTTACCCCGGATAACGTGTCTGAGGCTATCTTGAGGGCTGCTCCTTATGCAGTGGACGTATCCAGTGGGGTGGAATCCTATCCGGGGAAAAAGGACCCCTTGAAACTCTCCTCTTTTTTACACTGGGTGAAGTATGAAGCTTCCGGACAGTAAAGGATACTTTGGGCCTTATGGGGGAAGGTTTGTCCCTGAAACTCTGGTTTCTGCTCTAGAGGAGCTCAATAGAGCATATTCCAAGGCTAAAGCCGACCCCCAGTTTTGGGAGGAGTTTGATTGTCTTGGTCGAGATTTTGCTGGTCGTCCCACCCCTCTTTATTTTGCCTCCAATCTCTCTCGGAAGTTTGGGGGAGTTAAGGTAGTCCTTAAACGGGAGGACCTGGTACACACCGGGGCTCATAAGATAAATAATTGCCTGGGGCAAGCCCTTCTGGTCAAACGGATGGGGAAGAAGAGGGTGGTGGCGGAGACCGGAGCGGGGCAGCATGGTGTGGCTTCTGCCGCGGTATGTGCCCTTATGGGGCTGGAGTGCGTGGTCTACATGGGGGAGGAGGATATGGCTCGTCAGAGGATGAATGTATTCCGCATGGAACTTTTGGGAGCAAAAGTGCGCAAGGTAACCTCAGGCAGCCGAACCTTGAAGGATGCCATAAGCGAGGCCATAAGGGATTGGGTGACCAATGTTGGAAACACCCACTACCTTCTGGGTTCAGTAGTGGGCCCTCATCCCTACCCTATGATGATCCGCGACTTTCAGTCCATAATTGGTAAGGAGACCAGGGATCAGGTGTTAGAAAAGTATGGCCGCCTTCCTGATGTTATCATCGCCTGTGTGGGTGGGGGAAGCAACGCTATAGGCATATTCTATCCCTTCCTGGATGACCCTGTGGAGCTCATAGGAGTGGAGGCGGCGGGTAGAGGGATGGAAAGCGGAGAGCATGCTGCCTCCTTAAGCGGAGGAAGGGTGGGAGTTCTTCATGGGACCAAGTCCTACCTGCTCCAGGATAGTGAAGGTCAGGTCAAGGGCACCCATAGCATCGCTCCCGGACTGGACTACCCGGGGGTGGGGCCAGAGCATAGCTATCTTAAGAAAATTGGCCGGACAAAATATGTAGCGGTAGATGATGAGGGAGCTTTAGAAGGCTTTAAGCTCCTCTCCGAGACGGAGGGGATAATTCCTGCTCTTGAACCCTCCCACGCCATCTACTATGCTTCAAAGCTAGCCAGAGACCTCTCTCAAGATAAGCTGGTAGTGGTCAACCTTTCCGGGAGGGGGGATAAGGATCTGGACATTGTAGTTCAGAGGATGGGGAAAGGGTGATTGGACCTCTTGCTCATCGCAAAGCCCTGGTGGTCTATCTTACCGTGGGCTACCCTTCCCTCCAAAGAACAGTGGAGCTTGCTTCCCTTCTCTCAACATGGGGAAGCGACATCATAGAGCTGGGAATTCCCTTCTCTGACCCCTTGGCTGATGGAACTACCATTCAGAAAGCAGATGAGGAGGCCTTAAAATCGAGGGTTACCCCTTCTGCCTGTCTTGAGGTAGCGCAAGCTATACGACAAAGAACCAGCCTTCCTTTGCTGTTTATGACCTACTACAATCCCATCTTTAGCTTTGGCCTTCCCAAGTTCTGCCAGGAGTGTGAAGGCCGGAAGGTGAATGGGATCATAGTTCCCGACCTTCCTCCTGAAGAGGGGGAGGAGTTGGAGGAACTTACCTCCCGCTATGGGTTGAGCCTGGTCTACCTCTTGGCTCCCACCAGCAGTGAGGAGAGAATGGAGCTTATAGCCAGAAAGTCACAGGGGTTTATATACCTGATATCGCTCACCGGGGTTACGGGGGCCCGGGATAGCCTCCCCACCTACCTTGAGGACTTTGTCCTCAAGGTGAGAAAGAAAACCCCAAAACCCCTATATATGGGCTTTGGCATTTCCTCACCTTCCCAGGCTCGAAGGGTAGCTCAGGTAGCTGATGGAATAATCGTGGGCAGCCGTATCCTTGAGCTCGTGGAGGATGAGCAAAGGCTCAAAGACTTCATCCTGAGCTTAAGAGAGGCGTTGGATAGCCTGTAAATGGCCATACTATGGCTTTGGTTAAGTTTCCTTGAGTAACTCTTTTTTATAAGGCGTCGTTTGCCCCACAAGGAGGCTCCTGGACCTCGTCAGTTACTTCGTCAGGAAGCTCCGGGGTCTCTTTTGCCGGCACCATCCGGTAGTAATAGACCCTCTTACCACAGGATACCCAATCACCACTAGATTCATCATAAACATAAACTTCGGCGGTGGCCTTTGACCTGCCACCTATGTCTACCTCAGCGTTGACAGTTGCAGGGCCTAGCTTCTTATCCGCCCATATGGTAGTAATTTCAGCGTCTGTCTTGGTGACCTTGGCCCCTACGCCGTCTGCCTCCTCTATGATCCACTCCGAAAGGGGCTTTCTGTCCCGGAGCACTATCTCTTCCCCTGGTTCTAGGTTCACCTCATATTCTCTTTCCATTTTGCCTTCATTTGGGGGTAGAAAGCGTCTTGCCCATCCAGGAACGCTCTTCACTACTGCATCCATCATCAGAACCGTAACCTTCAGTTTTATTTGAGAGATGGGGATATTTCCAGTGTTTTTAACCCACAGCACGTTGGTCATGTCGTCGTTGAAGGAAATTTTGGTATACTCTTGCTTTCCTTCATCGTTTTTCTCCCGCCAAAATTCAAATTGCAAAGCGATGTCGCCGTCATTCTCCTTGGCTTCTACCGGGAGTTCACATAACCCCACCGCTAGAGTAGACAATAGGATAAGGGTGATAAACCTTCTCATCAGAGATCCTCCCTTCAAATATCTATTTCCATACCTTCATAACCCAGAGCAATGTCGCAGGATAGAGCTAAGCCTGGTGGTAGTTGATTCAAAATTATGGGCTCCCAATATCCTTATCTTCACTCTGTCTTATTATACATCGCACTCCTATGCTTTGAAATATACATCTAAAGTCTTAACTCGTTCTGGTTACCAGGATAGGATAAAGTCTATTGACTCATGGCAAAAGTTATTTTATGTAGCTCATTCTATGGTGCTATAATCTATTTGTGGCTGATGAGCTCCGGGTATTCAGCGGGAATGCCCATCTCTCCTTGGCTTCTGCAGTATGTAGCTATTTGGGCATTCCCCTGGGCAAGGCTGAGGTATTCCAATTTTCCAACGAAAATATCTTTGTCCGCATTCTGGAGAACATAAGGGGAAGAGATGTATTTATCATTCAGCCCATCTGTTCTCCGGTAAATCAAAACTTGATGGAGCTTCTGATTATGCTGGATGCGACAAAGCGGGCTTCAGCAGGCAGAATAACCGCGGTCGTTCCTTATTATGGATACGGAAGGACAGATAAAAAGGATCAACCCCGCGTTCCCATAACCGCCAGGCTGGTAGCTGATCTTGTCACGGTAGCTGGCGCTAACCGTGTCCTAACGGTTGACCTGCATGCTGGTCAGATCCAGGGATTCTTCAACATCCCTGTGGATGAGCTTTCTGCTCTTTCCCTTCTGGCTTCCTATTTTAAGAAGAAGAACCTTTTTGATCTGGTGGTAACCTCCGCTGATGTAGGGGGAGTTAAGAGGGCTCGCGACCTTTCAGAAAAGCTGGGCTGCCCTTTAGCCATCATCGCCAAAAGAAGAATGGGGAATGCAGATAAAACGGAGACTCTTACCTTAATCGGGGAGGTGAAGGGAAAGAATGTGGTGGTAGTGGATGATGAGATAGATACTGCTTCCTCCTTTTTGGGGGTGTTGGATATCCTTAGACCTCATGACGTCCAAGATATCTATGCCTGCTGTACTCATCCTATATTCTCAGGGCCAGCAGTATCCAGAATATCTCAGTCGGGCGTCAAGGAAGTAGTAGTTACGGATACTGTTCCCATACCCCAGGACAAAATGCTTTCTCAAATAACCGTGCTATCTATAGCTTCCCTTCTGGGGGAGGCTATCCACCGTATCCATACCGGGCTGTCTATAGGGGCGATGTTTGAGTGATGGTGAAGTGGTTTTCGGGAATATTTGACTCTAACGAAAAAGAACTTAAGAAACTTGAGCCGCAGGTTGAACACATAAACTCCCTGGAGGATGAATTTAAAGGTTTGAGCAATGATGGGCTTTGCGCAAAGACAGGGGAATTCAAAAGACGCCTTGAAGAAGGGGAGACCCTGGACAAACTATTGCCTGAGGCCTTCGCCGCGGTACGGGAGGCGGCTAAAAGGACCTTAGGCGAGCGGCACTTCGATGTCCAGCTCATGGGGGGAATCGTCCTTCATCAGGGGAAGATCGCGGAGATGAAAACGGGTGAGGGGAAAACCCTGGTGGCCACCCTTCCTCTGTATCTCAATTCCTTAACTTCCCAGAGCTGTCACCTGGTGACCGTAAACGATTATCTAGCCCGCCGGGACCCCTGTTGGATGGGGCCTATATACCATGCTCTGGGAGTAAGTGTGACCAGCATTGGCCCGGGATTCTCCTATATTTTTGACCCCAGCTTTGAGGAGGGGGAGGGGAGATGGAAGTATCTTCGGCCCATTTCCCGAAGAGAGGCTTACCAGGCGGATATAGTTTATGGGACGAACAATGAATTTGGCTTTGATTACCTCCGGGATAACATGATCCCGGACCTCTCCCAATGCACGCAACGGGGCCTGGATTATACCATCGTAGATGAAGTGGATAACATCCTTATTGATGAGGCCCGTACTCCTCTCATCATTAGCGGTAGATCAGGAGAGTCAACCCAAGTCTACCCCATATTTTCAGGAATTATACCTCACCTAAAGCGAGGGGGAGACTACGAGGTGGATGAGAAGACACGAAGCGTATCCCTTACTGACGAGGGAATTTCCGAAGTAGAGAATATGCTCTGGGATAAAGGACTTCTCAAGTCTAAAAGCCTGTATGATCCCCAGAACTACGTTCTTACCTACTACTTGGACAATGCCCTCAAGGCACATACTCTCTACCACAGGGATAGAGACTATGTAGTAAAGAATGGTCAGGTGATAATTGTGGATGAATTCACCGGAAGGATGCTTCCGGGTAGAAGATACTCTGAGGGATTGCACCAGGCTCTGGAGGCCAAGGAAGGAGTGAGGATCCAGGAGGAGAGCGTGACGTTGGCCACCATCACCTTCCAGAACTACTTTCGGATGTATGAAAAGCTTTCCGGAATGACCGGGACCGCCGCCACAGAGGCAGAGGAGCTTCACAAGATATACAAGTTAGAGGTGTTAGTCATCCCCACCTATAAGCCCATGATCAGGGAGGATCGTCCGGATAGGGTGTACAAGAACGAGAAAGCGAAGTTCAGGGGAGTGGTTCAAAAAATAGAGGAGTTACACGGTGAGGGAAGGCCAGTGCTGGTGGGGACAACATCGGTGGAGAAATCGGAGCATTTAAGCGATCTTCTGGACAAGGAAGGAATACCTCATGAAGTGCTAAATGCCAAACATCATGAAAGAGAAGCCATCATCATTGAACAAGCCGGGCAGCCCCAAGCGGTAACCATCGCCACCAGTATGGCGGGCAGGGGGGTGGACATCGCCCTGGGGCCGGGGGTGGTAGAGAGAGGAGGGCTATTCATCCTGGGAACGGACCATTATGAGGCACGCAGGGTAGATAATCAGCTCCGGGGAAGGTCGGGAAGGCAGGGAGACCCCGGAGAATCCTGCTTTTATGTCTCTCTGGAGGATGATATCATGCGCCGTTTTGGTGGGGGGAGGGTGGAAAAAGTCATGGAATGGGCGGGGATGGGTGAGGATGAACCCATCGAAAACACCATGGTAACTAAGGCCATAGGCAATGCTCAGGCCAGAATGGAGGGCTACCACTTTGACCTTCGCAAGCATCTGGTAGAGTACGATGATGTGGTGAACAAGCATCGTGAGGTAATTTATCAGGAGCGGAAGAAGATCTTGTCTTCGGAGAGCCTCAAGGAAAACATAAAGTCGATGGTGAAGAAGGAAGTGCTGTCCGTAGCTCAAAACTACCTTGATGGTATGGAACCTGATTTAGCTGGTCTAACGCGTGAGCTCAAAGATATATTCCCCTCTTTTCCTTTGCTTGACCATTCCCTGGATAAGGATGAAATGGTACAAAGGCTTCTTAAGCATGCTGACCTCCTGTATGAGCGAAAAGAGAAAGATCTGGGCTCGGCGGACATGAGGATGCTAGAGAGGATAGTGATGCTTTCGACCATGGATAGGCTGTGGACTCAGCACTTAACGATGGTGGAGAACATGCGCCAGGGAGTGGGGTTGGAGGCAGTAGGTCACAACAACCCTCTGGTGATGTACAAGAGCAAAGGTCATCTTCTTTTCCAGGACCTTCTGGAGAATATAAGCCATAGCGCGGTGCGCCTGATATACCGGGCGAACATAGTCAAAAGGCAAGAAAGGCCCGAGGCAAGCAGAGCGGAGAAGTCTAAGGTAAAGGTGGGAAGAAATGATCCTTGTCCCTGTGGCTCGGGTAAGAAATATAAGCACTGCTGTGGGAGAAACTTATAAGGGATGAGAAATGCTGAGGTAGTCAAGATCCTCCAGGATATCGCTGACTTATTAGAACTTAAGGGGGAAAATCAGTTTAAGATAAGGGCTTACCAGCGGGCTACCCGTTCCATAGAGCATTTTCCCCAGTCTGTGGAGCAACTGGCAAAGGAAGGAAGGCTGAATGATATCCCGGGGGTGGGGGAGGGGATCGGGAAGAAGCTCAATGAACTTTTCTCTACCGGTCACCTGAAATATTATGAGGAATTACGCTCCCAGTTTCCTTCTGGAACCTCTGCCCTTTTGGATGTACCCGGCATCGGCCCCAAAACGGCTATAAAACTCTCGGGAGAACTGGGCATAAGCTCGCTTTCTGAACTGGAGGAGGCTATTCAGGAGGGGAAAGTAGCTTCGCTTTATCGCCTGGGAGATAAAATAGCCCAGAACATTGAGCATCACTTGAAGCTTCTCAGAAGTAAGGAGAACCGTATACCTATTGGAGTAGCCCTTCCGGTGGCTGAAAACGTTATCTCCTCCTTGAAGTCATCTCCTGTCATAAACCTCACCACTGCGGGAAGCCTGCGTCGGTTCAAGGAAACCGCGGGAGACATTGATATCCTGGGAACCAGTGATAGGTGTGAGGAAGTTCTTAACACATTTGCCCATCTTCCGGAGGTAAAGGAGATTCTGGCCTTAGGGGAAACTAAGTCCAGCGTAATCGTGGCTCCCGACCTTCAGGTAGACCTCCGGGTAGTGCCTCATGACTCGTTTGGCTCTTCGCTTCAGTACTTTACGGGCAGTAAAGACCATAACATAAAGCTCAGGGAGAGAGGTCGCCGTCAGGGTTTGAAGCTTAGTGAGTATGGTATCACTGAGCTTGATTCCGGGATCACGCATAAGTTTACCCATGAAGAAGATTTTTATCACTGGTTGGGCCTTTCCTTTATCCCTCCTGAACTCCGGGAGGGGCAAGAGGAGATAGAATTAGCCGCGAAGTCTTCCCTGCCCCATCTTTTAGAGCTCTCAAATATAAGGGGTGACTTTCATGTTCACACCGACTGGAGTGACGGTCAAAACTCCGTTGAAGAGATGGCAGTGGCGGCTAAAGACATGGGCTATGAGTTTATCACCATTACCGACCATTCGCGGGGGAGGGGGGTGGCCCACGGGCTGGATGAAGAGAGAGTGCTGAAGCAGTTGGAGAGGATAAGGGAGGTGGAGGGGAGGGTGGGGATACATATACTTTCGGGCATTGAAGTTGATATCCGTGCCGATGGAAATCTGGACCTTCCTGACTCTGTTCTTTCCAAGCTGGATGTAGTCATTGCCTCCGTCCACTCCTCCTTTTCTCAGGACCGGGACAGGATGACGAAGCGGATGCTCTCCGCGGTAGAAAATTCCCAGGTTGACATCTTAGGACATCCTTCGGGGAGGCTGCTGGAGGAGAGGGAGGAGGTAGCCCTGGACTTTGAGACTCTATTTTCGGCCTGTAAGGAGACCAAAACCGTCCTAGAGATTAACTGTCAACCTAAACGTCTTGACCTAAAAGACAGCTATATACGTGAGGCAATTAAGGCCGGAGTGAAGCTGTCCCTGGGCAGCGATGCTCACAGTATATCTCAGCTCCAGTATATGCACTTTGGTGTGGGGATAGCTCGCCGCGGCTGGTGTGAGTCAAAGCATGTACTGAATACTCTATCTTTTGAGGAGGTAAGGCAGTGGATGAAGGAAAAGGTTTGCGCTCCGTTGAGTATCTAAGAAAGTCCCTGAGCCGGGGTGAGGAGTGGTACCCTTCGCTTCTTAAGGCGGTCTCCCTTGAGAAACCTCCGGAAGATTACCTGATTGATAATGAGGCCCTGGACCTTCTTTCGCTATGTGAGCGGTTGTGCGGGGAAGTCGATGGTCAGATCCCGGAAGAGGAAAAGTTAAACTTCTTATTTCATGGTTTTCCTCCGCAGAGATTGTGTGGGGAGGAGCTTAAGGAGCTTTTAGGAGAGGAAAAGTATAATGCTTATCTCAACTGGTTTTATGGGGTGGTGGTAGAACAAGCACTCGTCTTAGTTACTGAGGGGGAGCTAAGGAAGCAAAAGGGGGCATTTCAGGGGGATGAGAAGCTTATCCAGGATGAAGTATATCGTCGTATCTACGGCTATGATATAAACTCACTGTTTCTAAAGTTCTGGGAAGAAAGAGATTCTGTTCCTAAAAATTCCCTGAGCCTTAGGGAAGCGAATGAGTTCACCTACTGGCTATTCAAATATCGCTTAAGGCAATCCAGTAAGCCCAAGATAGCCAGTGACACCAAAAAGGCTTTAGAATACCTCGAAAGATTCAATCGGGGTGAGAGGATTTGAACCTCCGACCCCCTGCACCCCATGCAGGTGCGCTACCGGGCTGCGCCACACCCCGATCTTCTACATTATAGCACCAGAGAAGCCATGACCAGAGCAAAGATAAGAGCTCCAGTTATTATGCCTATTTTTTTGAGTTCGGGGAGAGTATAGCTTGCATCCTCCACTTTTGATTCCTTCTTTAAAGGAGGCTCTTTTACCCTTAAAGAAGGCTGTTTTATCTCTGGGCGAGCAAGTGCTTGAGGTCTATAATCCCCACCCTGGACTTGCCTTTTCTTTTCTCTCCGAGCCTTGCTTTTTCGAGGCTTACTCTGCGGCATGTCCTTCTAGTTTGCTGACAATGCAAGTTGTGGTTTGATAGTCAAAGCCGCGCCTGCCTAGAAAAGAGATAAGCTTACGGCGGCCCACCTTCCTTTCCCCAAATCTTCTTTTTACTGCCCTCCAGGCCCTATCCGCATCATCTTCATCCTGGATCAGGTCATGGATGATTTCAGGGTCGATTCCTTTTTGCTTAAGCTCCTGCCGCAAAAGGTAACTACCACGCGGGGAAAGAAGATCCCGATCTTCCTTCCATAGGAAGGCAAATATTTTGTCATCCACCAGTCTTGCCTCTTTCAGCTTGATAATGGTATCCTCCACTTCATTTACCACAAATCCCCTTCTTGTAAGATGACTTCTCACCTCAAATTCACTTCGAGGGTGCATCTTAATATAGCGTAAAGCGGCATCAAGACAATTCAGCGCTCACGCTTTCCTCGAGGGGCACAATAATACCCTCTGATCTTATATTCTGCTCTATTTCAGACAAAATCTCCAGACGGGAAACCAAAAACTCTTTAGCTGCCTCTCTTCCCTGCCCTAATTTAATGTCGCCATAGGAGAAGAAGGAGCCGCTCTTCTTTATTATTCCCCTTTCTGTCGCCAAGTCTAATACTTCTCCTTCTCTGCTTATCCCCTGACCAAACGTGATATCGAACTCCGTCTTCCGGAAGGGGGGAGCCACCTTGTTCTTCACCACTTTGGCCTTCACCTTACTCCCCACTATCTCTGTTCCTTGCTTGATCGTATCTCCTCTCCGGAGTTCTATCCTTACTGAGCTATAGAACTTGAGCGCTCTTCCCCCGGGAGTAATTTCCGGGTTGCCAAACAATATCCCTACCTTTTCCCGGAGCTGATTGGTGAATACTACCGCAGTATGAGATTTAGAGATAGAGGAAGTGAGCTTCCTTAAAGCCTGGGACATGAGTCTTGCCTGAAGTCCGATTTGGGCGTCACCCATACTTCCTTCAATCTCTGCTTGGGGGACGAGGGCAGCTACGCTGTCAACTATCACCACATCCACTGCTCCACTCCTTACCAGAAGCTCAGTAATTTCCAGTGCCTGTTCTCCAGAATCAGGCTGAGATATGATGAGCTCGTCGGCGTTTATTCCACATTTTGCCGCATATGCAGGATCGAGGGCATGTTCCACATCTATATAAGCGGCTATTCCTCCCTGTTTTTGGGCATTGGCCATAATATGATAGGCCAGAGTTGATTTTCCTGATGCCTCCTGACCGAATATCTCCGTTACCCTTCCCCGGGGGATCCCTCCCACCCCTAAAGCTATATCCAACCCCAGGGAGCCAGTAGAGATAGACTCAACACCCAGGGCAGCAGATACGCTCCCCAGCTTCATAACCGCGCCCTTACCGAACTGCTTTTCGATCTGAGCTAGAGCCAAGTCTAGGGCTTTTTCCTTCTCTTCGCTCACCTTACTGCCGGAGAGCCAACTGCATCCCTGATACTATTGAGCTGCTTTTCCCCTTGCTGGATGAGATCTAGATAGTCGGCCTTGGCTTCAAACAGTTCTGCTACTTCTCTATCCACTTCATAGGGCTCGCCGGCAAATATCTCCTCCCCTCCATCTACGATCCCTAAATCAAAGGGAAAAGTAAAATAGAGATCAGCAATGACCCTATCCATCCCCAAGAGGTGTACTGCGTTCTTCCCGGCGTATCTCTCCCCGGGGAGCAGGCTCAAGAGGTTCTCGATGCTGAACCTACCCTCCCCCTCCTCAATCCTTAATGGAGAAACGCTGATCAGAAAGTCGCAGGACAAAAGGATG
>Ga0209121_10001849_pt1 | contig 22047 bp, 16 predicted proteins | sample Cruoilmetagenom3_FD_187292 | JGI IMG/M metagenome (GOLD analysis project Ga0209121, IMG submission 187292) | Oil polluted marine microbial communities from Coal Oil Point, Santa Barbara, California, USA - Sample 3 (SPAdes) (version 2) | ecosystem: Environmental > Aquatic > Marine > Oil seeps ...
AACGATATAAACGTAGCTTTTCATTGATAAGCGTGTTTTCCTCAGTAGAGCCCCGCCTAAATTGACCAGGTTGGATAGCTGCGATAAAATGGAACGATTAGGGTCATTTATATCGAAACGGTTCCACATGCCGATCTATGAATATCGCTGCCAGGATTGCAACCACACCTTTGAACTTATTCGTTCCATGAAAGATGCGGACACCAATCTCTTTTGCCCTCTTTGCCAAAGCCAACAGGTCAAACGGCAGCTATCCCTTTTCAACTCAACCAGCGGCGGCCAATCGCTGACATCCGGCGGCGGATGCAGTGGATGCTCCGGTGGTTCCTGCAGTTTTTGTGGAGGTTAATAATGGTAAAACGCTATCAACTCGCAATGATCACAGGGGGATCCAGCGGCATCGGCCTGGCAATCGCCAGGCAACTCGTCAGTGAAGGGACGGATGTCTGTATCCTCGCCAGGGACGAAACCAGACTGGAAAATGCGAAATCTGAATTATCACTTCATAAGATTCGCGAGAGTCAGGCTATTAATTCCCTGCAATGTGATGTCACAGACTATGATTGCCTCAAGAACAAACTGACAGACTATGTCTGTGAACAGGGCCTGCCGGATTTGATTGTGAATTCAGCGGGGGTCACATACCCTGGTTATTTCCAGGATCTGGATGTGGAGATCTTCCATTGGCTGATGAACATCAATTACTATGGCACCCTGCATGTCCTGAAAGTCCTGGTTCCCGGGATGATTGAGCGTGGGTCCGGCACCATCCTGAATATTTCCTCCCAAGCCGGTTTCGCCGGCATCTTTGGCTATTCCGGTTACAGCGCCTCAAAATACGCGGTGCGCGGCTTCACCGACGTGATCCGCTCTGAGCTAAAGCCCCTCGGCATTCAGGTATCGGTCGCTTTCCCACCCGATACCGATACACCCCAATTAGCCTTTGAGGAGCCGCTCAAGCCCTATGAGACCCGCTTCATTGCAGGAGCGACCAAAGTAAAATCAGCCGACGATGTAGCCAACGATATTCTTAAAGCTATGAAAAAAGGGAAATATACGATCATCCCTGGCTTTGACGGTAAGTTCTTCTACCATTTGATCAACCTCTTGGGGAATATCACCTACTTCATTATCGACATTCTGGTCAATATCGCCCAGAAGAAAAAAGCAAAAGAAGGAAAATGAGAGACAAGAAAGCAGCCCATGGCTGCTTTTTTATTCCAACCTCACCTGATTAAAAGGCTACTTATTGCAATCATCAGGAATTCAGATTATTATTAGTGAAACAAATATTCGAAGAATTCCGATGACCGATAAAATCAAATCCATCCTCAGCCGCTGGCGAACCCACCCCACCATCGCAGAAAATGTGGTGGAATGGCGCGTCCTGGCCCAGAAACCGGCAGACCTGATGGACTATCCCCCGCAGCTCTCCCCCTCACTTGCCGAAGCCCTGGCCTCCCAGGGCATTTCCTCCCTCTACACGCACCAGGCTCTGGCCTATGAGAAGGTCCAGAATGGCGAGAATATCGCCGTCGTCTCGGGGACAGCCAGCGGAAAGACCTATTGTTATAACCTTCCGGTGATTGACAGCCTTCTGAAATACCCCGAGGGTAAAGCACTCTACCTTTTCCCAACCAAAGCCCTCGCGCAGGATCAGCTCTCCGGCTTACGCGCTCTCCTTCACCAAGTAGACCGCCATGATATCAACCGGGCCAACATCTACGATGGCGACACCCCCCAACACGTCCGTTCAATGTACCGTCAGGACTCGTCCATCATCCTCACCAATCCCGACATGCTCCATACCGGCATCCTGCCCCATCACACAGGCTGGAAGGACTTCTTCACAGCACTTCGTTTTATTGTGATTGATGAAATGCACGCCTACCGGGGTGTTTTCGGCTCTCATGTGGCCAATGTGATCCGCAGGCTCAAACGGATCAGCCTCTTTTATGGCAGCCAGCCGCAATTCATCCTGACCTCAGCCACCATCAGCAATCCCAAGCAGCTGGCTGAAGGGCTGCTTGAGAAACCGGTCACCGTGATTGACCAGGATGGCTCACCGCACGGCGAACGGCACTTCCTGATCTATAACCCACCCATTCTGGATAAGAAAACCGGCATCCGGCAGAGTTCGCTTCTCGAAGGGACCATGCTGGCAAGTGAACTCCTGGCCGAGAACATCCAGACGATCATCTTTGGTAAAACCCGGCGGGGCATCGAGCTGATCCTGACCTACCTGCGCCAGCGAGAGCCCAACGGCAACCCCAACCAGATCCGCGGCTACCGCAGCGGCTACCTGTCGCGTGAACGCCGCGCCATTGAGGAAGGCTTGCGACGGGGAGAAGTGAAGGGTGTGGTAGCCACCTCAGCGCTCGAACTGGGAATCGACATTGGCGGGATGGATGCCGCGATCCTGATTGGTTACCCCGGCAGCATCGCCGCCACCCATCAGCAAGCTGGCCGCGCTGGTCGCAAATTAGCGCCAGCGCTCTCCGTGCTGGTGGCCTCCGCTAATGCCATGGATCAATACCTCGCGCGGCACCCGGATTACTTTTTCGGCCGGTCCCCGGAGCGCGCCCTGATCGCCCCGAACAACCTCCTGATTCTCCTGCAGCACATCCGCTGCGCCGCCTTTGAACTGCCCTTCAAGGCCAATGAAGGATTCGGCGCAATACCGGCCAAGCGGTTGCAGGCCTTTTTGGAACTGCTGGTGAACAATGGTGATCTGCACCAACAGGCGGACCGCTTCTTCTGGATGGCGGATCAATATCCAGCGGCCGAGATCTCCCTGCGGAATGCCACCCCGGACCAGGTCAGCCTCGTCTTGAAGGGAGAATATCAAAAGGAAACCATCGGGCAGGTAGACCTGAACAGCGCCTATTGGATGGTGCATCCCGATGCGATCTATCTGCACGAAGGCGCTTCCTATCTGGTTGAAAACCTGGATCTGGAGATGGGCGTTGCCTATCTGAAACCGGCCTATGTGGATTACTACACTCAGGCACAGGAGGAAACCAAGGTCGAGGAGAAATCCCGGCTCAAGACCGAACCCGTCACCGGAGCGCAGAAAAGTCTGGGCGAGATTCTGGTGACGAACAAAGTGATCGGCTATCGCCGGGTCCGCTGGTTCACCCATGAGAACCTGGGCAGCGGCAAGGTGGACCTGCCCCCGAGTTTCCTGAACACGGTTGGCTATTGGATCACCATTAATGAAGCAACCATCGCCAAATTGAAAGACCAGATGCTCTGGAACGCCGACCAGAACGATTACGGCCCGGATTGGGATGACATCCGGCATAAGGTGATGAACCGGGACGGCGACCGCTGCCAGGTCTGCGGCACGACCGGCACTCACCAGCCCCTGCACGTCCATCACATCCAGCCTTTTCGCAGTTTCACCAGCCGGGAAGCTGCCAACCAGATCCAAAACCTGATCACCCTCTGCCCCACCTGTCACCGCCTGGCCGAGACCAGGGTACGCGTCCGCAGCGGGATGGCTGGCTTCAGTTATGTGCTAGCAAATCTTGCCCCGCTGCTGATCATGTGCGATGGCGAGGATATTGACGTACATTACGACCCGAATTCAACCCTGGGCGATGGCCTGCCCACGGTGGTATTATTCGATAATATCCCCGGCGGCCTGGGTCTCAGTGAGAACCTCTATGAACTGCATCACGAGCTTCTCACCCAGGCCTGTGAAACCGTATCCGCCTGTGAATGTGAGGATGGCTGCCCCTCCTGTGTGGGGCCGGTGGGCGAGGAAGGCTCCGGTGGAAAATCGGAGACGCTGGCCCTATTGAAAGCGTTGATCGGTCATGCCTGAATGGGAATCTCTTGAAGACCAGTTGAAAGCTCTGGGCGTTCAGATGGGGAAAAACAAACGCCTGACCAACAAACGCGCCAAAAGACACCCCATTGAAAAAGTGGTATCAGGTGAATATTGGGAAACGATCACCGGTGAAGTCTTCTGCCATGAAGAATTCTATCCGGTGGACTACATCCACGGCAGCAAACCACTCACCCCACACGACCCCATTGAGGTGCTTTGCCAGTGGGCCGGTTCGCAGGCGCTTTCCCTGACCGACTTGCAGGATTTCATCTTTCTGGATACGGAAACCAGCGGTCTGGCAGGCGGCACAGGCACCTATGCCTTCGAGGTGGGTCTGGGGCGTTTCACCCCCGAAGGATTCCGCCTGGCGCAGTTCTTCATGCGGCACCCGGGGGAAGAACCTGCTCTGCTGTCCGGTTTGAACGCATTTATGGATGGGATGAGAGCTGTGGTGACCTATAACGGCAAGTCTTTCGATATCCCCCTGCTGAATACCCGCTATACACTGATGGGCATGGATACACCCTTCAACGGTATTGACCATTTTGACCTGCTCCCTCTGGCCCGGCGGTTGTGGAAGATCCGCCTGGAAAGCCGCACTTTGGGGAATGTCGAGAACCAGATCCTCGGTGTGGAACGAGGTGAGGAGGAAGTCCCTGGTTATATGATCCCGCAGATGTATTTCGATTACCTTCGGTCCCAGGACGCCCGCCCCATGGCCGGGATCTTCTATCATAACGCCATCGACATCCTCAGCCTGGCTGGGCTTTTCGGACACATGTCTTTCCTGCTCGATGATCCCCATACCGACCAGATTCGACACGGCGAGGATATCGTCGCGATGGCAAGGTTTTTTGAATCAATGGGTGAAATTACTCAGGCCGAAGCGCTCTATCAAAAAGCCTTGAGTGCAGATCTGCCTGAAGAAATCTATTGGGACACCGTCCAACGGTTTTCGTTTCTCCTGAAAAGAAAATCCGACTGGCAGGCCGCAATTACCCTCTGGGAACAGGCCGCACAGAGCGAAGCACTCTATGCCTATGAAGAGATCGCGAAATATTATGAGCACAGAGTTCGAGACATTGAAGAAGCTCATCGCTGGACCGTGGGAGCGCTAACCGTTCTCAATCAACGCCATTTCCCGGCCTATGAATACCACAACTGGCAGGAAAAACTCTCCCATCGTTTGGATCGGCTGGAGCGGCGTTTGGCCCGTGAAAATCAACAATAAACCTTGCATTCCACCTGAATTTCCTATATGATTAACGACTCTTGTAAAATGGTATAATCTTGCTATGGACCAGGAAGAAATTTATAAATCCCCTGGGTTTGAAGGAGAATCGATTTATGTCAGGACATTCGCATTGGGCGACAATTAAACGTAAGAAAGGTGCAGCCGATGCCAGGAAGGGTAAGATCTTTACCCGGATAGCCCGGGAAATCGTCATTGCTTCCCGCGAAGGTGGCGGTGATCCAGACATGAATGTTCGGCTGGGTCTGGCCATCGAAAAAGCCAAAGCTGCCAACATGCCAAAAGACAGCATCGAACGCGCGATCAAACGTGGTACTGGCGATGATAAAGAGGGTGAAACTTTTGAGGAAATCCTCTATGAAGGTTATGCTGCAAATGGTGTGGCCTTGATGCTTGAATGCGTCACCGAAAATCGCAATCGGACGGTTGCAGAAATACGTCACATCCTCTCAAAATCTGGCGGCAGCCTGGGCGATCCTGGCTCGGTAAACTGGCAGTTTGAACGGTTGACCTATTTTTCGATCCCGGCGGAAGGCAATGAATTCGATACAATCTTTGAGCTGGCCGTTGAGGCTGGTGCGGATGATGTCCGCGAAGATGAAGACCTGATTGAAGTCATCGGGGCCCCTTCCAGTTATCAATCCATTGCGGATCATTTCAGCAAAGCGAATATCATTCCTGATGAATCGGGCGTCCGCTTTATGCCCAAACAGGAAATTAGCCTCAATGTGGAACAGACCCTCAAGGTCATGAAGACCATCGAAAACCTCGAAGAATTGGATGATGTCCAGAATATCTATTCAAATCTGGAAATCTCCGACGAGGCCGTTCAAGCCATGGAGAGCGAATAGACCGGACATGCTTGTCCTCGGCATCGACCCCGGCATTGCCATCACCGGATACGGTCTGATCCAGACCGACCACCGCAATGATTATAAATGTGTGACCTATGGCGTCATCACGACCCAGGCAGGTCTCCCGGATGCCGAACGGCTGAACATCCTTTTTGACGAACTAACCCAATTAATCCTTCTCCACCAGCCTGATATCAGCGCGGTGGAGAAGTTGTTTTTCCAGAAGAATGTCAAGACAGCCATCTCGGTCGGCCAGGCTCGCGGCGTAACTATGTTGACACTGGCCCAGGCTGGGCTGCCGATCACCGAATACACGCCCAACGAGATCAAACAAACGGTCTGCGGGTATGGCAGCGCAGGTAAATCCCAGGTGCAGCGGATGGTTCAGGCTCTGCTAAGTCTGCCTGAACTCCCCAAGCCGGACGATGCCGCCGATGCGCTGGCGGTTGCCATCTGCCATGTGCACCACCTATCCTCCCAACTGAGCGGGTAAAGGATCCCCAAGGTTCTATGATCACCAGTTTTTCCAACCCAACTGTTAAAGCCCTGCGAAAACTCGAACAGAAAAAGTATCGCCAGCAAAGTGGCGCTTACTTCATCGAGGGCTTACGCACCGTTGGTGAGGCTGTCCAAACTCATGCGCCAATCCAAACGCTCGTCATCGCACCGGATCTGCTCATCAGCGAGTTCGGCCACTCCCTGCTCGAGGATCCCAGCCTGGCGGAAGTGGAGAGAATCGAGGTTAGCGCGGAGATCTATGAAAAGCTGGCCCACAAACAAGGCCCCCAGGGGATCGGTGCGGTTGTACAACAATCCTGGCAAGACCTCACAGCGGTGCAGCTCGCGCCTGATGACCTCTGGGTAGCGCTTGATGCCGTGGCAGACCCCGGAAACCTCGGCACGATCATGCGCACAGCGGACGCTGTCGGGGCGCGGGGCATCATCCTGCTGGGTCATTCAACGGACCCCTACGACCCCTCGGCGGTCAAAGCCAGTATGGGCGCAATCTATTCCCTCTCGCTCGCCAATACCACCTGGGACGAATTTCATGCCTGGCAGCAACGGGAAAAAGCACTGCTGGTGGGCAGCTCCGATCACAGCGCAACCGATTACCAGCAAATCCGATACCAGCGCCCCATGATCCTGCTGATGGGCAGCGAGCGTCACGGTCTGCCGGATGAGATGATGGCCGCCTGTGACTACCTGGCCCGCATCCCTATGGCTGGCCGCAGCGATTCGCTGAACCTGGCCGTCGCAACGGCCGTGATGCTTTACGAAATAGTCAATCAATCCCGAAAATCCGGTTAGAATAGAACCATGATAGCAACTTTGAGCGGAGAAATCAGTCAAATCCTGGACGGTCAGGTTGTGGTGAACCTGAGCGGTCTGGGCTTGCTGGTCAATGTAACCGAGAAAACCTGTCTCGAGTCCCCCCTGGGTAAGCCGCAGTCCTTCCACACCTATCTGGTGGTCCGCGAAGACCAGCTTGCCCTGTATGGTTTTGCCACACCGGAAGAACGCGATCTCTTTGTGCACCTGATCGGCGTGACGGGTATCGGACCCAAGACTGCCCTGGCTGCGCTTTCCACCCTCACGCCGGAGGCTGTCCGCAGAGCAATCACGGCTGACCAACCGGAAATCTTTGTCCGGGTGCCTGGCATTGGCAAGAAGTCCGCCCAAAAGATCATCCTCGATCTGCAGGGCAAAATCCAGCCGCTGGAACCTCTGGAAGCGGCCTACCGGCTTGATTCAGTTGACACCGAAGTGCTGGAAGCCCTCACGGCATTGGGGTATTCGGTCGTTGAGGCCCAGGCTGCGCTCCAATCGGTTGGCAGGGAGGATAACCCAGATATTGAAGAGCGTTTGCGGAAGGCCTTGCAATACTTCAGTTAAAATGGGGTAAAATCATCCAATCTTTGGCATTATCATATTATTACTATTTATCCTGGAAGTAGAACCCCGAAGAGTGTCTGATATTCAGCATCAAACCTGGCCTAACCACGCCGGAATGACAGGTTGGTGTTCGATGTTGTGTTTTAATGATATCTGAGCGTATTAGGTTAAAATTCTAAAGGGTCTCTACCTCAAAATTTAATCTTGACTGGGTAAAATTAGGCCGATTTTAGTCAATTGAATGGAGTAATTTTGGCGAAGACCGTTCGTGGCAAGGTTTATCAATGGAGACTGAGTGACGCACCAATCGGCAGCGGTGATGCCGGTGAGGTGTATGCTGTGGTTTGCGTTGAACAGCCGGAACTGAACGGGGTGCTAAAGAAACCGTCCCGGATTGCCACCGGCGGCACTATCCAGCGCCAGGCTGGGCAAATCGCCCAGGAAGGATTGGCGTTGGCCCAATTGGAAGGCCTGCCGGCCTGTAAGGCCCACCCCCCGCAAATTCTGGACCAGGCCCCGGAGTTCACTCTGGGAACCGCCAACTTTTTCATCGTCAGCGAGACCGCTCCCGGTGAGAATATGGCAGCCATGCTAGTGCGGACCCGTCAGGAAGGCATTCCCTTCCCCCGACGTGTGATCCTGACAGTGCTGGATGCCCTCTTCGACCTCTTCGCCCGGGCGCATCGCTCAGGCGTGCTCTGGAACGACGTCAAACTCGAACATATCTATTGGGACAATACCTCCGGCGGCGTGGCCGTGATTGACTGGGGTAATGCCCAATTTCTGAACCAGACCGACGGCCAAAGACGGTCCTTGCCTCGCTGGGAGGATTATCGCCAGCTGGTGGATACCCTCGGCTTGTTCCTCCAGCAATCCGCGCCGGAACTTTATGAAGATCTGGGCTGGTCCGAATTTCAGGGTGCGGAACTGGACCTGCCGCGGATTTCCGTCCTGGCACGGCGGATCGCTTACCAGCATGAGGTCATCGCCCTGCGGGTCATGGAATATCAATCGCTGATCCGGGTGGTTCTGAACAGCGATCCTTCTCTGGACGGCCTGCAAAAGATGCAGTCCTATCAAAAAGTCCTTTTACAGATTGGCGCACCCTGGGAAGCCCCCCGAGTGCTTGAATATGGTCAGGAACTGGTTGAAACCGCCCTGGCCGCGGGCGATCCTCAATCCGCCATCCGGGCCACAACGGTCATCTGGGAGTTGTTTGGTGAGAGCCTGAACCTGGCCTGGCACCTGCTCCGCGAATATTTCCGCAACCCGGACATCCTTTCCCAACCGCAGTTGGCTGGGCTGGTCACTGCCACGCTCCACGAAAGATGGGCCCTGACCCTCTGGTATCTGGCTGAGATAGCGAGTGCATACGGGCCAATTACCTGGTGGGAGCAGCTTGTTCCCGTCATCCGTCAAAAAGCACTCGGAGCCGCCACACCCCTTCCCCGCCAGATCTGCCAGACCTTACTGGAATGGGTCCAGGCCGGGCCCTCTGCTGACCCAATGGAGATCGCTGATTTACGAGCGCTCATCACCAACTGGCGCATAAAAGGCGCGGACCTGCTGGAAAGTCCCATTGATTATGCCCTGCTGGATATGGCTCGCAATCGAACCGATCTGCCCCGCCGTCTGCGTTCTGAGTTAAAATCCGGCTTTACAGCCGGAGAGGAAGCCATCCGAACCCTTCTGCAATCCTGGGTAAATATGGACTGGGAAACTCTGCCCAATGCGTTCCGGCTGGTCATCGCATGGGACCCTGACCGCTGGGGGATCCTCCCTCTGGCTGATGCCGTCCAGTCCTTCCAGACCTGGTTGGCGAAACTCGCCGCAGGTCCCACTAATCGCAACGACTCTGCTCATTTCATTGAGCAGATTATGGAAAACCGCCCTCAACTGGAACACCTGCTGGGCAATCCACCCTGGCTGCAAGCCCTGCTGGCTATGCTGGCGCAAATCCAGGCCGGGGATTACCTCGCCGACCTGCAGGTTGGCATCCGGACCTGGTGCCCCTGGCTTCTGGGCTTTGAGACCATCCATGACACGGAAGCCAAACTGGCCGCACCAGATGATGCAACCATCGCCCGGGTGCTGACCCATTTCAGCCAGCACCTGAAGACTTGGTCCGACCTGGATACCGGACTTGAAAGCGTGCGGACGATTGCCCCTGCCTTCTACCATCCCTGCCAGCAGCTTTCAGATGGATTTCAGGGCATCTTCCATCTCAATCTTGACCTGGAGGAATTGAAGATTGAATGCCAATCAGCCGGTCAGCAGTCTTTGGAAGAAAGCTGCACCGTCCTGCAAACCCTGATCGCCTGGCGGGAAGCGCTGGAAGGTCAGGAGCTTGAAAAAGCCCTGACCCTCCTGAACGGGGAGGTTTTTGCTGGCTGGCGTATCCTTGAACATACCCAGCAGGTGACAACCCAATGGGCGGAACAAATTCAGCCCTGTCTGGATGCCATCAGCGCTCTGGAACCTGCCGATTGCCCGGAGGGAGAAACCCATCTCAAAACGGTCCTTACAACTATTGGTGAACTGACTCAAAAATGGGATCAGGTCTATACAACCAGCCCTCACCTGGGCTTTCTCGAAATCCTGGAATCCACATGTGACAGGCTCCAATATGACTTTCATGTCTGGCGCGAGGAGATGGACCATGCACCTGATGAGACGCTTCGGTTGCTTTACCACGCTCACCTCACCCAGATCCGGTCAATTTCTGATACTTTCATGAAACTGGCCCAACACAGCCGTCAGGCGAAGATGAGTCTTGCCAGCCTTGAAGAAAAGGATGCCCTGCCCTTTGCCCGGCAGCTGAAGGCAGGCGTGAACCTGCTCGACCATCTCGCTGCCATTGAAGCCCTTCTGGTCAGGGACGAAACGGACCGCCGCATCCCCACCTGGCATGCCTCCTACCAGTCCATCGCCAGTCTGCATTCTCTCGCCGAACAGAGGAATGCCATCCTTGAAATGGATCCCAGCCATCCCCTCTATGCCTGGCTGGTACAATCAACGCTTGGTCTTGAGCAATAGACTAACAAAGACTTGAAAGAGAAACCATGGAAACAATCTCCGTTGGACCCAATGAAAAAATGCAGTTTACCGAACCTCTGGATACCTGGCTTTCAGCCGGCCTGCGGGACTTCGCCGTTCCAGAAGCTGTAGGGTCATCAGCCCGGGTGTTCAGCCTGTCTTATGCGCCCCTATCCGGTGACTACGCGAATTCCCCGGCTATCAAAGTCATGCGCCCGGATAAAATTCAATATGCTCTGCCCCTGTTCAAAACTGAAATCCAGATTCTGGACAGGCTCAAAGACGTCCCGGGCATCACACCTATGCTGGGTATGGGCTTTCTCAAACCCGCCGAATTCCACTGGCCGGATGAGATTGCACCCATGACGACCTCCCTCCAGCAGGCCGCCTCCGCTGGCAGCCTGACCGGCACCTTTGACCTCTATGGTCCGGAGAAGAGTGAAACCGTCCTCGGCGAGCTGGAAGAACGCACCGCAGAGGGCTGGCTGGCCGCGATCATTCTGCCCCGCCGCTGGGAAGATAACCTCTATATGCGCGCTGATGCAGGCTATACCCGGGGTGAATTCCATCGCAGTTATCCGGTGATCGAGGCTCTGCAGGCCGCCATTCAAATCTGCGCCATCATGGAAGCCGCCCACGAAAACAACATCATCTATCTCGACCACAAGGTGCTGCACTACTATTGGAATGAACCCCGCAAGCGGGTCTTTGCCCTGGACTGGAACATTGGCCGCCTGATCACCAATGGCAATTCTGAAGAAGTCTATGCCTTTGATGTTCTACAATTCAGCGCCCGCGCCCTACATCACCTGCTGGCTGGCCGCCAGGCACCCGGCTCCGTCAAGGTTGGACCCAACCGGCCTGAGGAAATCCAGAATGCACCGGAAAAATACGAGCCAATCTGGACCTATGACGACCAGAAACGCCTGACAGAGGATGAACTGAACGTCCTGGGCGATGCCATCCAGGGGAAATACCAGACCCCCGCCACGTTGGCGGAAGATCTGCAATCCCTGTATAATCAACGTCAATCACAAAGTTAGCTTTGCGGTGAAAGGAATCTTATGCTGAAAGACCTTATCCTCCGGGCCAAGGCCGTTCTGGATGAACCCCATCCACCAGAGCAGGAATTGGTGGAAGTTGAAAACGCGCTGAGTGCCTTCCTTGAGGCGCTTGCTACAGAACGCATTGCCGAACCCGTTGATTTCACCGAACTCGAACATGCCAACCGGCTTCTGCGAGAAGTCCGCCGGGAACGGTCCCGGCGTCTGGCAGAAGTACAATATCAGGAGCAGAGCAATCAACCTGCCCAACCTCAAACCCCACCCAATGGGCAACCACAAGGGCAGGTGAACGTTTCGCCTCAATTCGGCGAAGACGACACCTATGACCCCCTGCGCAAGTTCCTGAGTTCCAGCCATGACCCCGAAGCCGAGGCAATCATGGACTCGGCCGAAGAAGCATTCTATGCCGGGAATTACCAGAAAGCCATCCCGCTCTATGAAAATGTGCTCCAGGTTGAACCCGGCTGGTCCCGCGCCAAGGAACACCGTGATGAGGCGGAGGAATTCCTGCGGACCGGAAATATCCCCTCGGTAGCTCTACCGCCGGAAGCTGGTAAGGCTTACGGTAAAGCACAATCCGCTGCCCGTGTGTTCCGCTATCAGACCGCTTTGGATTACCTCGATGAGGCTTTCACGAGCCTCAAGGACGCCGGCATCAATCGTTGGCGCGAGGGTGAAGAGCTGCGCCAGGACCTCGAAAACCAGATGCAGGCCCACGCTGTCTTTGAAGAGGGCCTCGCCCTCCTACGTCAGGGTGACCTGCAAGGTGGTCTCTCCAAAGTCCAGACTGCGGCCAGTGCCGTATCTCTACCCGAATATGTGGACAAAGCCGCTGAAATCCGCAGCGACATCTCCACTCTGGATGAAATTGCCGATGTAATGAACCTCAGCGGCAACATCCCCCCCAACAAACTGGCTGAGGCCCGCACCAAGATCGACCGACTATCGGTCAAGTACGGCGAGGTGCCCCAGATCTCCCGTTTAAGAAATCGGATGGATATCGTTCTCCCCGCAGTCACCGCTTCCCTGTTGGAGAAAATTAGCCGGCTGAAACGCCAGGGGGATGCAGCCAACACGCTCAAAGCGGCAAAATCCTCCTACGATGAAGCCGTGGAAGCCCTGACCACCCTGCAAGTGCTCACGCCGGATAATCCCCAGGGGAAAGCGCTTCAGGCCGAAGTCCAGGAATCCCAGCATGTGGTGGGTACTCTGGAAGAAAGACTCGAACAAGCCCTTCAGGCCTTGAATACGGAAAGCCGTTTTTTCCCGCGCAATGCCTACCTGATCAGCAAAGAGGTCCGCACCCGGTTCCCGAATGACCCGGAAGTGCTCGAACTTAAACGGCGATTGCGCTGGTATTATGTGACCCTTTATGGTGGTGGTGGAATTGCCGGCATCCTGGTGATCCTGGCCCTGTTTTTTGGCGGCCGCGGGATTGCAACAGCTGTGCGCAACCGCCAGCTGGCCCTCACTCCCTCACCCACCATGACAGCGACTATCACGCAGACGCCAACCATCACACCTACCCCCACGATCACGCCCACCCCGACCCCGGATTATACGGCTACACCAGATTTTACCCCGACCTCCACACCGGTCATCACCGGCACGCTCACCCGGACGGTTTGGGTTCGCGAGGGATGTTATGAAGGGTATTTTGCCAAGAGCAGGATCCCGGAAGGCGCGGTGGTGACATTGATCGCCATTCCTGAGCGGGTCTTTGATGAATTCAACCGGGAATGTGTTCTGGTGGAATATAAAGCGGAGAACGCTTCTGCCATTGGCTATATCCTGCAAATAGATTTGACCATCCCCTAAAGCCGCTACTGAATAGAACATAAAAAGAGCGAGGATATCCTCGCTCTTTTGAAACTATTCATTTATTGCATTCACTGGAAAAGCCCGAGCAGCCCAACCCCTGCAATGCAGAACAAACAGACCATAACCACCACAAAAATGATCCCAACCACCAACCCTGCCGTCATGCTGCGCATGGTCTGGTTCAAGACCGATTCCTCGGGTTTCTCGGGGCTATAAAAAACTTTGACGCTTTCCCCCTGCAAATAGGGTATCAGGAATTCCTCGGCCTTCTTATTCGAGCCGAAACTCGGAGTGCTGCCAAAGGCCACGCGGTGTGATTCATAAACCGCACCATTAACCGTGTAGGAATAAGTGACCTGCGGCAGGTAAGACGTGCTCGAGATTCCATCCTCATCAGTGCTAGTATCCACTTTGATTTTCCGTTCCAAAATCTGCCCGGTCACCGATGGCCAGGACTGGCTGGCTTTGGATTTTGATTTGTTACGAAAATATAATATTAATAAAACGATTCCAATGATGCCCAGAACGCCGCCAAAACCGACTGCAATAACTGGCCCTACCCATCCATTTGAATTAGCAACCAATCCATCTTCTCCTTATTTAAAGACCAATATTTCTACAGAATAAATTTCAATAATTCTCTTAGTGATCCGATTCAATGTTAATCCATTAATTGCCGGATAGAATGACACCCGATGAGGGCGGGATTGATAGAGTCAATTGACGCTCCGAATATCGATGCACATCATCAGTAACGAGGTCCAGATATTCGCCTTCTTGATTATTCGCTGGGATTGATATTGACCGCTGAATGCCAGAACGATTTATAACGAGCAGCTCTTTAGTTCCCTCAGTCGCCATTACCAAGATCTGTTCCTCGTCGTCCAAAACAACAACATGCCATATATCTTTGGAATAGAAGGCTTTTTGCGACCGAATATCGGCTAATTTCTTCAAATAGCCAGTTATCTCGAAAGAATCTTCACCTTGCCAATCCATTTCCAACCGGGCTTCGTCAAAACCCAATCCACCACCCTCGTGTAGCAAATGATTCTGGGATAAAGGAACTTCCGAACCATAATAGATGATTGGCGGTCCAGGTAGGACATAGAGGATTAGAAGCGCCAGCTTCAACCGTTGAATATCTTCATTCGCTATGGTGAAGAAACGATCCATGTCGTGATTGTCAATAAAACTCGGTAAACTATGGTCCTCAGGGAAATAGCGAAAATGGCTGTCGAGAAATCCTGCAAATTTTGATAATTTCCAGGTACCTGTCCCGATGGTTGAACGCAGTGCCTGGCAAAGCAGGAAATCCAAAGATCCCCCCAGGCTATCTGAATAACTTGCCTGGATATCCGCCGGTAAGACCAATTCACCAAATGTCCAAATTTCAGGATTGACAGACACGCAAGCCTTGCGGAAATCAACCCAAAAATCATGTTCCGGCCCATAGGCGTAATCCAATCGATATCCGTCCACGCCCATATCGAGCCAATATTGAGCGGCTGAAAGCAGATGTTTTCTTGCCGGGCTGCCATAGGCCAGGTTTACTTTAGGCATACTCCCAACGTTAAAAAAGCTGTCATATTCCGGCCATTTTTTCCAAACAAACCAATCGTGATATTGGCTGTATTGATTCTTCAATGCATCCATAAAATAGGGATGTTGATTTGAACAGTGATTGGCAACAAAATCCAGAATCACTCTGATTCTAAGGCGATGGGCCTCTGAAATTAATAATTGGAAATCTTCCAATGTGCCAAACCGGGGATTTATTCGAAAATAATCCTTTGTATCGTAGCCATGATGGGTTGGCGAATCAAAGATCGGTGTCGGCCAGATGGCATTGAACCCCATGGCTTTGATATAGGGAAGTTTTTCAATGACACCGGCAAGGGTCCCCCCATAGTGTTTACAGATATCTGAGGTCTGGATCCAATCCTTTCCCTTTCCGGAATTAAACCGATCCACAAAGACCTGATAAACAATGGCTTCTTTGGCCCAGGCTGGATTGCAATTTCTGCCATACCAAATCGAATATTGAGTCGCCTCATCCGGTGATATGGCCTGGTTATCTGAAAAGGTAATTAACTCAGAGTTGTCAGTTCTTGCGCCAATCCTGTAACGCAGCATTACCCCCTCAGAATGAGGGGGTAATGTAACTTGCCATTCCTGGACGTATGTCCAGGCTATACTGTTCCATGCCAGATGCGATCTTGTAAATGGCATCTTTTGGGTGGTCTGCCAGTCATCGGTTGTGAACCAAACAAAAATCTCTTCAACTGGCTGCCCGGCATCCGTGGTCACTTTCAGGACAACTGCATCATCCGGCTTTGGCGCAGCAGGTGTCTTGCGTGAAAAATGCCGTATGCCAGAAAGACGTTCTTTTAACCAATGAGCTGCATTTTTAGGCTGGTCTAATTCACCAAAAATGTAATCGCGCGGAGAATTTTCTCCATCAGTCATCATTGCTATCTCCGATCATTACATAGACAAATTGATTAGCCTTTGACCGCCCCACGAGTCAACCCACCGACAATCTGGTCCTGCAGAATCAAATAAATGATCATGATAGGAAATGCCGCAATCAACGCACCAGCAGCGAATACACCCCAATTCTGGGTATATTGGCCGGAGGTATAGATTTGCAGGCCGACCATCACAGTTTGCAGTTCCCGTTTGGTTAATAGCGTTCTGGCAATAATGAATTCTCCATAGGTGCCAATGAAACTGAGGATGCCAATCACGATCAGGATTGGGCGCAACAATGGCAAGATCAACTTTGTGAAGACCTGCCAATCATTAGCCCCATCCACATGGGCCGATTCGTCAATGTCCCGCGGGATGGTATCCATATACCCTTTCATCAGCCAAATATTCATCCCCATTGCGCCGCCCAGATACACCATGATCAATCCGGCATGGGTATTTAATCCCAGGCCCGAAAAGATGTCACCGATCTGTTTATTGATTGAAAACAAAGCGACGATCGCCAGCAGGTTGGGGAAGCTCTGAACCAGCAGGATGATTTTCAGCAATCCCTGCCGGCCCTTGAATCTGAACCTGGAAAATGCGAATGCTGCCATTGTCGTCAAAGACAATGTCAGAAGGGTCGTAAGGATAGATATCTTGATTGAGTTCCAAAGCCAGGTGAAGAATGGAAAAATATCCGTATTGACCAGGGAAACGAAATTATCAAAACCAGCTTCCTCAGGGATTAGCTGTTGGTTTGCAAGGTCATTAACTGGGTTAAAAGCGGCTGATATGATCCATATCACAGGGAAAACGCTGAAAGCGATCAGAAAGACCGCCAATATCCATCGAAGGATCAGGCCAACTCTTTTTTTCCGCGATTTCGATACAATCCTTTGCTTCTTCTCTTTGTTAGACATTTTCACCTACCTCTTCCCACATGTTCGTGAATCGGAATTGGATCAAGGCCATGATCGCAATCAGGATAAAGAGGACAACCGATATAGCGGAAGCATAACCGTATTGGATTCCACGACCGCTGGCAAAGGCTAGGTTATAGACATAACTGATGATGATATCGGTATAACCAGCCTGGGTCAGTGCCGTTGGAATTGGCGGACCGCCATTGATAAAGGCATATATCAGGTTAAAGTTATTGAAGTTGAAAATGAACGACGATATCATCAATGGGCCGACGGAAACCAGAAGCAAAGGTAAAGTTATTCGCCAGAACCTCTGCCACCCTGTGGCCCCATCCACCTCTGCAGCTTCATAAATATCCTGGGGGATAGATTGCAGCGCCCCACTCGTTACAAGCATCCAGTATGGATACCCCAGCCACATATTGACAATCAGGATGGCTATCTGCGCCAGGTAACGATTATTGAACCAATCCGGGGAGACCCCAATAACTGCCTCAAGAATACGGTTCACAATGCCAAGATCCGGGTTCAACATACCCCGCCAGATTAGAATGGTAATCAGGCTTGGAATAGTATATGGAATCAATAGCAGCGATTGCAGGATCTTTTTGCCTTTGAAACCCGGGTCGTTATAGATGATTGAAATCAATAAACCCAGAGAAAAGGTCAATAGAAGGCTGAATGTTGCAAAAGTAAAGTTCCAGGAGACGATGGCAGCCAGGGGACCGCGCAAACCAGGGCTGGTTGCAAAATCCACAAAGTTGCTGACACCAATAAAATCGGAATATCCCGGAATTAGCTCTTTTCCATCGACAGTGGTCCAGGTCCCATCGACGTCGAAGTATTCATTCCCATTTCTGATATCAACAAAGACATTCGTATCCGGGTCATAATCATAGAGCGGAACCAATTCCGCTGCTTCGGATGGAGAACGCACCTGGATTGTGTGATCCGCTTCTCCAAATAAAATGTTAGTCAGATTCTCATCGGTTGAGGCGGTGATCTTGTTCAGCTTAGTATATCCCTCAATGGTTTTAGGCACACCATCCTCATCTAATTCACCAATACCATTTTCACCCGGAACAACTTCCAGGGTGAGATCCTCAGCACCCGAATCTGTCTTCCTGACAATGGTGGTGTTTCCCTCGGTGTCTTTTAGCCAGAGCAAATAATCGTTGGTCTCTGAACGGAACGCCACCCATTCGTATGATTTTCCTTCCTCAGGGAGATACTTCTGCTTGCTGATTTGTTGAATCGCCAGGGCTTTAGAAATCAAATGGCCGTCACCATAATTGGTGAAGCCATTATAGATAGTAAATAAAATTGGAAAAATGGAAAAAAGCAGCCAGGCTGACAAACCAATGGACATCCATTTGAGATGTCTTAGCTTGGGGACTAGAAAGGAAATACTGATAAGCAGGATAATCAAACTAAAAACGATAGCGAGAGGGATGTAATCGAGTATAACCAATTGATAGGTTAAATATCCCAGAACCAGATCAACGGCTACAATGATAATGTAGACAAAAATGGAAGAAACACTGGAAATCATTTTTTTTGCGGCTGATGCTGTAGTACTATTACGATTTTCCATTCCCTGCTTCTCCTTTCAATATGAAGCGAGGAGACCAGAATTAACTGGTCTCCTCTCATTGTTTGTACGTATTATATTACGGGAGTACTATCTCAAGCAGGTGGGTCTCAGGGTCGAAGATGAATGTTACATCACCATCGGCTGCAACGGTAAACATATAATTGTCACCGCCAGCGACGCCATCGACACCATAGTTGGTATCCCATCCGCCATCCATCGCAACCTTGACTTCATAGTCGCCAGCAGGAATGGTGAATGTACCGGTATACATGCCATCATCGCCCATTGTCAGAGCGGTGGTTGCACAAGCAGGATTCCAGTCACACTCGGGATCAACCATAACTTGCCATGAGCCTGGGACATTGACCATACCGGTCGTGTCCGAAGCAATAGCAGCAACAATGGCTTCCTGAGCAAATATATAAGCTTCTTCGGGGGTCTTTTCGCCATTCAAAATGAAGGTCAAAGCATTGCCCCAGTCACCCCAAACCTTACCCATTTCAGGAATAGCGGGCATGGGTTGAGCACCTACGCCAGCTTCACCAATCAAAGCCAGGTCAGGATCGGTCATTTGCTCGAGAGCAGGAACATAAGCAGGAACGCGAGGATCGCTTTCCACGAATTTCAGCATGGTCTCTTCAGTAGCAACATATTCGGTCAGGAAAGCTTCGGCAAGCAAAACATTCTCGCTGAAAGCATTGATCATGAAGCCTTGAACGCCAAGGAATGGAACGCCGCCATCGGGGAATTTTGCAATGCTGAAAGGTGTCCCAGCCTCGCGCAGGTTAGTCAGCTCCCACGGTCCATTCATAAAGAATGGAATTTGGCCGTTCAGGAACAGGGATTTTGCTGTGGTGTTATCAGTGTTATCTGAAAGGATCCCAGCCTCTGCCCATTGCTTGGCCATCTCGCCGAAGGCAATCATACCTTCGCCGCCAACGCCAACATCCTGCGGGTTATAATCGCCATTTGCGTCCAGACCGAAAATGTACCCACCCTGTGATGTCATCCAGGGATAAGCATCATATGAGGTGCCGGCTAATGCGATACCATATTCAACCAGACCGTCATCGATCAGTTGTTGGCTGATGTCATAGAGTTCCTGCCAGGTTGTTGGTACAGTCTCGACAAGATCAGTATTGTAGAAGAAGCCGAGGTTTTCTGTGGCATAGGGCATACCGTAGAGTTGTCCTTCATACGTGAATGCTTTAAGGGCCTCAGGTGTGAAATCCGCAGCCTTGTCACCCAGATCAACTGGGGCAGCCAGACCACTGGCCACAATGGCGGCAGCCTGGTCATGGGCCACAACGATAATATCGGGGCCTTCACCTGCGGGAGCAGCAACCAGGAATTGATCGCGGATACCAGAGATGTTCTCAACAACCAGCTCGACATTATATTCAGCCAGGAAATCGGCAGCCAGCTCATTCAGAACTGGAGCACGTTGTTCATCTGCCCAAATCCTCAAAGTGGCGACAGGTTCAACAACCTCTTCGGTTGGTTCTTCGGTCACAACTTCTTCAGTCGCAGGAGGTTGTGTTTCCTCAACGACTTCAGTCGGCGTGGCACCTTGGCAGGCCGTCAGCCCCATGACCAGCACGAGGGCTAACGCGAAGGTTGTATATAATATTTTCTTCATCCTTTTGTCTCCTTTTGATAGTTAGACTTTTTGATAGGTTCAAAATACCTTCCGGGTAATTGATTAGACCAAGATTCTACCGTTAAATCCCTCCTTATATATTGCGTAAATTCTGGCAATTTATCAACTCGTGTTGACACTCATAGTGTTCAAGAATATAAATATTCCACTAGTAAAAGTCAAGAAGTTGAATGTTAAACACACGTGGGTGTTTCTATTAGCGATTAAACTACCAATGGGACGATTTGTCAACTATGTCGAGAATTGGCTCAATATCGCAGAATGCCTCGAATAACACGCATCTAAAGGTTTTTTTCGCCAGTTGCCATACCTCGTTAAAGTTACCAAAATTGCTCATTGCCTCTGATTGGACTCGCCTTTTATCAAATTGGCAAATACATCATCACCCGACTAATTTATTATGACACCATCACATATCATCCCTGGAAATTCCCAGGTTCAGAACCTTTAGCCGACAGACCGCTTCCGGGAAACTTTTATGACTCAATAATCTAATATCATTACTCAAAAGGATGTCGCAAACCGGGCTGGGGTTTCACGCAGTGTTGTCTCCTATGTTCTCAATGACGGCCCGCGCAGCGTCGCCCATGAGACCAAACAACGCGTTTTGAAGGCCATTGAATAACTGGGTTATCATCCAAATAAAAATGCCCAGCGTCTCAAACTCGGGTCCTGTTCCGCCCAACACTGTCTGGGCATCGTTTTCAGCGGCCGAAGTTTCGATGTATTGGAATGCTCTTATTACAATTCAATTCTCTCAGGATTGTTTGAGGAAGCCCACGAATTGGGACTTGAAATCCGGTTCTTTAGTTTTTTTGAAGCGCTGACGGATCCGGTATTTTTTAATAAAAATATCCACCCCGAAGAGATCTCTTCGTTGATCCTCATCCTGCCCACCATGATTGATCCCACACCGGGGTATAAAAAAATACTTAATCAGATTGCCAGACGGATTGATAATGTGGTTTGCCTGGAGGAGCCTATCGAGAATTGGCCAACGGTTACGTTTAACCGTGCCCTGGCAGCCCAACAAGCTGTTGAACATCTGATCCATCTGGGGCACAAACACATCGCCCATCTGGGATTTCAGGATGATCGTTTGACAGGTTACCGGCAGACTCTTGAGAAACACGACCTCCCCTATAATGAACAGCTTGTAGCAATCCCAGACCCATCCAGAATTTACGCCTCATCTTATCAACTGACAGAGAAATTCCTTCAGGTCAGTCCACGACCAACCGCCATGTTCACAGCGAGCGATGAGATTGCGATCAGTGCCATTGCTGCCCTGCACGATCACGGCCAATCCATCCCTCAGGATATTGCCATTGCTTCGATTGACAATATCGAACTGGCCAGCATGGTACGTCCCAGCTTGACAACGGTCAATGTGCCCAGGCGTCAGATGGCATCCCAGGCCTTGCAGGTCCTGATGGCTGGGCAAAAGAGCCAAAAAGTGAAAAACGAAATGATCATCCTGCCTACAGAATTGATCATCCGTGAATCCAGCGGGCCATAAACCATAAGATGAAGATAAGTACACCATCGTACTGCCTTAATCAGGAGCAGTAGAAGTGGGATTAGGCGTAATGCCCCAGGATGGCCAGAGTTCATTCGAAGGATAATTGAACATCCGGTAA
>Ga0209121_10001851_pt1 | contig 22038 bp, 16 predicted proteins | sample Cruoilmetagenom3_FD_187292 | JGI IMG/M metagenome (GOLD analysis project Ga0209121, IMG submission 187292) | Oil polluted marine microbial communities from Coal Oil Point, Santa Barbara, California, USA - Sample 3 (SPAdes) (version 2) | ecosystem: Environmental > Aquatic > Marine > Oil seeps ...
GTTAATTGCCGACAAAGACGGATGATTTCGGCTTCAAAACCTGCGTATCAGCATTGGTTTCAGGCTAAACACGTACTCCAGCCCGCGATTCGAGAGCGGGACGCCCTTGACACGGCCGGCTCTATAAGGAGATAAGGCAATGAAATCGTGGATTGCTTTGCTGTTTGCTATGATCGTCTTAACTCTGCCCGGTTTTTCCTGCCGAATGCAGCCGCAGCGGCTCGACACTCCTAAGTCGGCTCGCGGTGTTCTCGACGTTGAATACAGCCGGAACACAAGCCTGATTCCAAAGTATGAGGTGTTTGAAATCACCTTCAGGCATGAAGCTGTCTATGCAAATCCTTTCTTCGATGTTACTATCGATGTTGTCTTCACCTCTCCCTCGAAGAACCGGATTCGCGTCGGCGGATTCCACTACGGTTCTTCCTCGGGGCCTGATATTCGGACTGAGAACCGGCGGAGACAGCAAGTGTCCTATCACTTCGAAAAGCAGGATCTCTGGAAAGTTCGCTTTGCTCCATCAGAGACCGGCCGGTGGAAGTACGCTTTTACGTTCATGAATGCGCAAGGACAAGAGGCATACGGCGAAGGAAGCTTTACCTGTATCGAAGGTCGAAAACCGAATCCCGGCTTTGTTCGCCTGAATCCGGAGAATCGGTTCCGATTTGTCTTCGATGACGGGAGCCCCTATTTTCCGATTGGATTGCAGGATTGCTGGGGTGACAATTCGGGCACCGGCTCAGTTCTGGATCAGTGCTCAATGGAAGGGCCGTTCCGCACCGACCTTAAAGAGCCGCCGGAATTGCCGCCCGGGCCTATGTTCGTACGGGGCCCCGCCAATAATCCACAGAACGCGGATGTATATTTTCGGTACTTTTCACAATGCGGATTCAATCTATACCGGTACTCCCAGCAGAACTGCTCTTTCCCGCTTAATAATGACCTGGACAAATACCTTGTCCAGCAGGCGGTCATGACCGACGAGCTGTTGTGCTGTGCGCGAAAGTACGGCTTCAGTATTTTCTACGGCATTTTCGGCTTTCAAAAAGCATTCAACAAAGGGCCCTACGATGAAGTCACGATGTCGAAGGTCAAAAGATTCATTAAATACAGCGTCGATCGCTGGGGGGCTTATGTGGACTTCTGGGAATTTCTGAACGAGCAGCACGCCGACGACCGCTGGTATGAAATTATGATCCCCTATTTGAAGTCCATCGATCCGTACGGACATCCGATTACTACGAGCTGGGAAAGACCGCACCTCGCCGGCATCGAAATTAACGCTCCGCACTGGTACCAGAGGGAAGATGAGCTTAAGTCGGACGCTGAGACCGCATCAAGAGCGGTCAACTGGAAGAAGCACGGCAAGCCCGTGGTCGTCGGCGAGCAGGGCAACCGGATCGACCGTAAGAATCCACCCGCTCCGGGCGTCGGCGGCGTGTGGGATGACCGTTCGGCTTTGCGGATGCGAATCAGGAACTGGACGGCTTTCTTCAATGAGATTGCAGTGGTTTTCTGGAATACGAGCTACGCGCGGGATGGTCATAATATGAATATCTGGCTCGGGCCGAAAGAGCGCGAATATGTCCGGGCGATGCAGGACTTCGCATACAGACTGGACAAGGATGTTGTCGTTGTGTCGGTGGAAGTATCGAGGCCACATGCCGTTCGAGCTTATGCACTGGCTTCGACGGAAAGGACCGGCGTTTATCTGCATCACTTCGAGGACCATCAGAAACCTATGCGAGGCGCAAGTATTACTCTTGACGTGCCGGTGAAGGCCAGAGGATACTGGTACTCGCCGGAGAATGCGGCGATTCTTCAGGCCGCCGAATTGACCCAAGGGAATACTATCGAGGTGCCCGAATTCACGGTGGATATTGCCCTTCTAATCACGCCGGACGGGCCTCCCGATATCGACGCAGATGGTATCCCCAACCATCTCGACGCCGATGATGACAATGATGGTGTGCCGGACGTTGAAGATGCCTTCCCGCTGGATCCGGAAGAATGGGAAGATAGGGATACCGACTGGATCGGCGATAATCTGGATGCCGATGATGATGCCGACGGGATTGGGGACGATCTGAACGAAAACGGCATTCCGGATCATGAGGAGCTGGATATTGACGGCGACGGATTCGATCGGGCGAAATCGGTTCCGTGGGATGCTTTCCCATTGGACCCGGATGAATGGCAAGACACCGACGGCGACGGTGTTGGTGATAACGCCGACGCCGATGATGATAATGACGGCTTTAACGACCAGCAGGAATTAAGAAAGGGCACTGATCCTTTAAATAAGCTGAGTTTCCCGGAACAATGAAAAGCCATCCCCATCCTGATGGACGACAATCAGGATGAGGCTGCCACCCGGTAGAGTTGATGTCGAATGGGTGGCAGCCTCAAAGCCTAAGGCTTTGGGGATGGTCGCTGAATGAAGGATTTGCGTCGGGAAAAAGTCAATATGTCAATGATATTAAAAGAGGTAGAGCTATGAGAAAATCAGCGCGTATCATCTTAGTTTTGTCAATCCTGTTGTCGCCGCGGACAATTCTTGCCGCTCAGGAGGCCTTCGAAGTCGATGTTCGCACGGAAGTGAAGATTCCGATGCGTGACGGCGTCGAGCTTTCGGCGAATATTTTCCTACCGAAAGCCGAGGGCAAGTTTCCTGTGATACTCATTCGTTCGCCGTACGGCAAGGGAAATGAGAAGAACGGCGATGGACTGTTCTACGCCGGACGCGGATATGTGGTAGTCAGCCAGGACTGCCGGGGCAAGGGGAGCTCACAGGGGCAGTGGGAACCGTTCGCCAACGAGCGAAACGACGGCGCCGATACGCAGCAATGGCTATTAAAACAGCCCTGGTGCAACGGCAGTATCGGAACCACCGGCGGCTCATACGTGGGTTTTACCCAGTGGATATCCGCCCCCAATGCCGGCGACCATCTCAAGGCGATGTTCCCCTTAGTGCCGCTGGTTGATACTTACGGCGACGGCGTCTATATCGACGGGACATTAAATCTCGCACTGATGATGGGCTGGGGCAGCGTGGTTGCTATGCGTCCGGGCGAGATGGTTGCCATGTTTACCTGGAAAGAGGAGGATTGGAATAAGGCCTTTAGAACGCTGCCGCTCAATGAGTGGGACCGAGCGCTCGGACGTAAGGTCCAGTACCTGCGGGATTGGGTCGCTCATCCGCATTTCGATGACTACTGGGCTGCCCGCGGTGTTAGAAACCAGTGGCAGGACATAACGATCCCGATTTGCGCGGTAGGCGGTTGGTACGATATCTTTTCCAGGAGCGTCATCGAACACATCAACGCCGTAAGGTCGAAATCGCGTTCGTTGGATGCTCGAAAGCACCAGCACCTGGTAATGGGGCCCTGGGGGCACGGCATAAGTCAGGACGGTAAAGTCGGCGACCTGAACTTCGGCAAAGAATCGGTAATCAACCTGCGTCAGTTGCAGACGAAATGGTTCGATTACTGGTTGAAGGGCGATAAAACAGGTGCCGATACGTGGCCGGCCTTTCGCATTTTTGTAATGGGGAGAAACCAGTGGCGCGATGAGCAGCAATGGCCGCTGGAGCGAACAGAATACACGCCTTATTATTTTCACAGCGAAGGCTTTGCTAACACCGCCGCCGGAGATGGAAAGCTGACAACAGTAAAACCCGGGCGGCAGCCCGGCGACGAATTCGTATACGACCCGAACGACCCGGTTCCCACCGCCGGCGGCTGCAATCTGGTGGGCTGTCCCGCCGGGCCGAGAGACCAAAGCGAAGTCGAGAAGAGAAACGATGTTCTCGTTTTCACCAGCGAAGCGCTGAAGACCGAGATGGAGGTCACCGGGCCGGTCAAGGTGATTCTTTACGCCGCCAGTACGGCGAAGGATACTGACTTTACGGCGAAGCTTCTGGATGTCCATCCGGACGGGCGACCCTTCAATCTCTGCGACGGCATCGCACGCGCGAGCTGCCGCGATTCGATAGTTGAGCCGAGCCTGATTCAGCCCGGCAGGATTTATCGCTACGAAATCGATCTATGGGTGACGAGCAACGCTTTTCTGCCCGGGCATAAAATCAGGGTCGAGATATCCAGCAGCAATTTTCCGCGTTTCGACAGGAATCTGAACACGGGCGAGCCGTTCGGCACCGGCACCGAGTTCATTAAGGCAACGCAAACCATTTACCACGATGAAGAACGCCCATCGCATATTTTGTTGCCTGTAATCCCTTGAATTAGAAATAGTTGAAAAACCTGTTATTCCAGAAGGAGGTATATGCCGTGAAAGCAAGATGTAATCGTCGTGATTTTTTGGCAAAATGTGGTTTCGGAATCGCTGCTTTAGAGTTCGTACAACTTGGTGAGATATACGGGCGGGATGGGAAGAAGCCGAACATTATATGGATTATCGTTGAAGATATGTCATGTCATTTCGGTTGTTACGGCGAAACGAGCATCCGGACGCCGAACTTGGACCGGCTGGCGGCTGAAGGTGTGAAGTTCGATAAGGCGTTCGTGACGGCGCCGGTATGTTCGCCGTGCCGTTCGGCGCTGATTACCGGGATGTACCAAACCAGTATCGGCGCTCACCACCATCGCTCCGGCCGGGGAACGGAAAAGATTCACCTGCCTTCACGTATCCGTCTCGTTCCCGAACTGTTTCAAAAGGCGGGTTATTATACCTGTAACGGATTCCTCGGTAATCGTAGAAAGCGGCCGGGCAAGACGGATTATAATTTCGAGTATGATAAGGCTGTTTACGATGGTACCGATTGGTCGGACCGCAAGCCGGCCCAGCCGTTTTTTGCGCAGATCCAGTTGGCGGGCGGCAAGGGCCGAACGAAAAAAACGCCGAAGCCGATGAATCCGGCGGATGTGAAACTGCCGCCGTACTATCCCGACGATCCCGTAATTCTCGATGATTGGGCGCAATACCTTAATGCCGCCATGAATACGGATATTCAGGTAGGACAAATCGTTAAGCGGCTGAAAACCGAAGGAATCTATGACAATACTTACATCTTCTTCATGACGGATCACGGGATAAGTCACGCCAGGGGCAAGCAGTTTCTGTACGAAGAGGGGATTCGTGTTCCGCTAATCGTACGGGGACCCGGTTTGAAGGCGGGGACGGTTCGCAGCGACATGGTAATCCATATCGATTTGGCGGCCACGTCGCTGACACTTGCCGGGATAGCGATTCCGAAATGGATGCAGGGCAGGGATTTCCTGGCGAAGGATTATAAGCAGCGGAAGTATATCGTCTCGGCGCGCGATCGATGCGATGAAACGGTGGACCGGATTCGCTGCGTGCGAACGGATCGATACAAATACATCCGTAACTTTTATCCGGAGCGCCCGTACTTGCAGCCGTGTGCCTACAAGGATAAGAAGGAAATTTTGAAAGCTCTTCGACGGCTGCATAAAGAAGGGAAATTGAACCGGGACCAGTCATTGATTTTTGCCGAGAAGCGGCAGAAAGAAGAGCTATATGATCTTCAGAAAGATCCCTGTGAGCTGCATAACCTGGCGCAAGATACATCGCATCGGCGGACGCTGGAAAGACTGCGTGGGATTCTGGACCGGTGGATACGCCAAACGCACGACCGGGCGGAAAAACCCGAGCCGGCGACGATGTATGATAGTGACATGAAAGTGTATGTCGATGGGATCCGCAGGCGGGGCGGTGAATGGATAGCACATGCAGAGCTTATCGAATCGAATATCGCCCTGATGAAAAAATGGCAGGCGCAGGGAAAATAGTTTTTATAAGTAGTGAGTGCAGAAAGGGGCACTTCATGTGGAAATTGCTGCCGACGATTCAATTTATTCTGGTGATCGTTTCCGCTGCTGTCTGTACCGGGCAGGGTTCAGGTTCGATCCGTATCGAATCCCCGAATGTTGAAGTCGGCCGATACGAGAAGCTGGAACTGCTCATCCGGATAAACAGGCGGTATGATAATCCGTTCGACCCGGAAGAGGCTGATCTGGTCGTGGTTCTCAAGACACCGGACGGCGGGGAAATGATCCTGCCGGCTTTTTACTGCCAGGACTATGAGCGGCGGAAACTTAGTAAAGGCCGGGTCCGGTCGGATTGGTACTATCCTGTCGGCAACGGTACATGGAAGGCAAGGTTTGCACCGATGCGGGCGGGCTCGTATATTGCCACAGCACGACTGGAAGACAAAACCGGCACAATTCAGTCGGAGGCTGTTCAATTTGACTGTGTGCCGTCGTCCGGTAAGGGTTTTCTGCAAGCCTCTAAAAAGGATCCTCGTTTTTTCGAGTTCAGCGACGGCGAGCCCTTTTTCGCTATCGGCCAGAACCTGGCGTTCATCGGCGAAGGCCAGCATGTCACCCTCAGCGGGGCGGAAGAGATTTTCGGCAAGCTCGCTGCCAACGGGGCAAACTTTCTTCGCATCTGGACCTGCTGCCAGGATTGGGCAATGGCGATTGAGGCGAAGAAAAGCGCCTGGGACCGCTCATGGAACCGCGGCTCGCGGATCGTTCCGGTCCCCGGCGGTGAAAACGAGCCAAGCCCGCGAAAATGTGTAAAAATAGACAATAATTCGGTAACAGTCTCGCCGTCTCATCCGGTGGCACTGCGGCCAAACACGCGCTACATAATAACCGGGCGATTCATGGCAGAGAATGCGACGGGACTGCGGGTGAACCTGGGTCGCGATAATTGGGAGATGCCCTTCGACTCGGCCGGTGACAGAAAATGGCAGCAGTTCAAAAGAGACTTTACTACCGGTGAAAACGACTTCTGGCTCGGCCAGACAGTCTTGAGTCCGGTCGGGTCCGGCACGGTCTGGCTGGAAGAATTATCTTTGAAAGAAACGCCGGGCGGACCGGAATTGCTGTGGGAGGCGGATATAAATCGGCCGGTACTCGGCGTTTACAACCAGGTAGATTGTTTCATGCTGGATGAGCTTGTCGAAGCGGCTCAAAACAACGGCATCTACCTGATCTTGTGCATGCTGACACGGGACCTGTACATGAAGCATCTTTCCGATGACGGCAGCGGCGAATATCAGCAGGCAATTCAATATGCCAGGAATTTTATGCGCTATGCAGTAGCACGCTGGGGCTATTCGACCAGCGTGGCCTCCTGGGAGTATTTCAACGAGATCGATCCGGGCCTGCCGACCGACCGTTTCTATACCGAGGTTGGTGACTATCTCGAAAGTATCGACATTTACCACCATCTTCGTGCAACAAGCACGTGGCACCCTTCGGCGAAAGACTGTCGTCACGCATCTCTTGACGTCGCCCAGGTGCATCGCTATATGCGTCCCGGCACCAAAGAGGAGTACAAGGATGAAGTCGCAGTAGTGCTCGACAGGGCGCAGTTTTTGAGAAAGCATGCCCCGAACAAGCCGGCACTGATTGCCGAGTTCGGGCTGGCTGATACCAAATGGGGCCGGAGCGATTATATGAAGCAGGACGCCGAGGGCGTGCATTTCCATACTTCGCTCTGGTCCTCGGCGTTTACGGGTACTTCCGGTACGGCGATGTTCTGGTGGTGGGAACTGCTCGATGAGCAGGATGCTTACAGGCACTACCGGCCGCTGTCGTCATTCATGGCGGACGTCAGCTTCGCGGGACTCCGGCAGATAAACGCCGACGCATCCGGCGAGCGAATTCGAGTATTAGGTTACCAGGGCGATGATTGTGCATACTTATGGATTTCAGACAGCCGGGCTACGTGGTGGAAGCAGATCGCTGAGAAAAGGCAGCCGGCGCCGGTTGCGGATGCTTCAATTGAAATCCGCAGGCTCAGGCCCGGCAAGTATCGGCTCGAATGGTGGGATACCTATAAGGGCAAAATCATCCGGACCGAACAAGTTACATGTACGGAAGCTCGAATGCAAATTTCGGTACCATCATTCAGCCGGGATATCGCTTGCAAAATAAACAAATGATTGCTATTGCTATACAAATGTCAACGAATAGTTTTACGAGTATTAAAGTTTAAGGATAACGAATTCTATTTCAACTATTGAGGATTTTGTCGGCCTCTTTTTGATCCACGTCCATTACATACTGAATTCCGCTTATATCCGCTGCCTGATGAGTCAGTGCCGCCATATCCTCCCGTGCTATATATTCGGTAGCGAACTTCCGGCTGCCGGCCATGATCTGGCGGAGGCCCTGTGCGAGGCGTTCGTAATAAGTATAGAGACCTAAAGCACCGGTCGGGATTTTTTCGTATTCTTCGTTGCCGAGCTCTTTACGCAACGCGCTTGCCGTTACAAATATTTCATCTTTCGAATTGCCGAATCGTTCGACATACACAGGTACCTGGTTCTCATCAATTGTGCGCCCGATTGTTTTGCCCACCATGGCAGCGGCGATAGGAGCTCTGGCCATACCGACCAGCTTGACAAACGGCGCGCCGAGGGCAAGCCCTTTAAAGATCTGGTCTTCGAACGCGAATCCGCCGGCTACGGCCAGTGCCGGCAAATAACCGCCCTTGTCGGTAATACGTTTGCCATACTGGTATAGAAGCGAGTGCAGGTGGACGGGAGGCACTCCCCATTCGTTCATCATTCGCCACGGGCTCATGCCGGTTCCCCCACCGGCACCATCGACGGTAAGAAGGTCGATCTTGTACTTAGAGGCGAACGCCACAGCCCTTGCCAGGTCCGCCGGCCGATAAGCGCCGGTTTTGAGGAAGACGTATTTCGCTCCGGCCTTACGCAATTCTTCCACTCTTTGGGCGAATGATTCTTCCGTTACCATTCCGACCCGTGAATGTCGCTCGAACTCCTTGAACGCGCCTCGCTCAAAAGCCCTGATAACATTGGGATCGTTTGGATTGGGCAGGACTACGTAGCCTCGCTCATACAGCAGTTGTGCCTTTTTAAGATCCCTGATTTTGACTTCACCACCGATGTCCTTGGCGCCCTGGCCCCATTTTAGCTCTACGCATTCGACGCCGAGTTTTTCGATTGCATATTCCTGCACGCAAAGGCGGGTGTCCTCGATGTTGGACTGGACAACGATTGCGCCATAGCCGTCACGCTGATGGTCTTGATATAGTTTCACGCGTCTCTTAAGGTCGGCCGTATCGACCGTCCGGCCGTTCTTGATTATAGACTCGGGGTCCATACCGACTACGTTTTCGCCGATAGTCAGGCCGGTTCCTGCCAGGGCCGAGCCGATAGCCAGGCCCTCCCAGTTATTCTTGGCGATATTTGTCGAACCGATGCCGGGGATAATCCACGGATAGCGGAACTTTATCCCGTTATCTTGTCCGAAGGTCACTTCGAGATTTACGGCGGGAAAAATAGCCTTGTCGCTGTCGGGTTCGATGCCGTGTGCTCCGACGGCGGTCCCCATAATGTTAAAGTGTGAATAGTCCACCGGATAGGTTTTCTCGGCGGCGGTAGTTATAACACCGAAGGGTTGGGGATAGATGACCTCGTGGCCGCGGTAGGCGGACTTGCCGATTTCGCACATTCCGATGCACCCGTCGACGCAGGTGACACACATGCCGGAAGCGGGAACCACCGAATCGAAGGTCCGGTTCTTTGTTAAAGTTGCCGCCGAAGCATTTATTTTCGATAGGGTTACTGACATTGCGTTTTGCTCCTTTCGGTGTATGGGTGGCTGACATACCGCCCCAGCTTATTTATCCGTTTTAGTCTCAATCTCGCAGGCTACACAGGGATCCATATAGCACATCATATCGTCAAAGTGTTCTTTTTCCAGGCAGGGCGGCGTCAGATTCGCACAGCCGCCACAGATTGCTTTTTCCGGCTCGTTATATGTGCAGCGAAGCTGGCAGGCGGGACAGATATACATACACCCGCCGCAGGTTCTGCAGACGTCGGATTTGACATCGAACGGCGTACCGATGCTTCTGTTCTCGCCTCGGCCGCGGAAGCCGATGGCCTTGGCCATCATTTGTTCGTCGCACATGCGTACACACAGGCCGCAAAGAATGCAGTCCTCGTACTCCTGCCGGAACCGCTGCTGACGAATTCCATGGGCGGAGGCGAGGTCCTGGATGGTTTTGGACTGCGGGCAGGAAGCCAGTAACAGTTCGAGAATCATTCTCCGAGCCCTTATGACTCTGTTTGATGCCGTACGCACCTTCAGGCCTTCTTGTGCCGGATAAGTGCAGGATGAAACCAGCTTCGCTTTCGGTCCTTCCCCGATCTCAACCACGCAGAGCCGGCATGCCCCGTAGGGCGACAATCCCTCCATGTGGCACAGGGTGGGAATCGGGAAGCCCAGAAAATTGGCGGCTTCCAACACGGTTGTCCCTTGCTCCACTGAGACATCTAAACCATTTATCTTCAAAGTAATCATATTGACTTCTCCCCGATGGATGCAGGTTCTGATTCGTTGTCGTTTTTGGGTTGTGTGAACTCCAGATCGCATCTGAGACACCTGCGGGCTTCGCGTTTTGCCTGGTCAACGGACAGGGACATTTCCACTTCGGCAAAATTTTTCCGCCGCGAGCCGACAGGCAGAGTAGCGGGCTCCTCTCTTTCCGCTTCCTCGAGTTCTTCGTCACCGATCTGGGGAGGTTCCAGGAAGAATTTCGGCAGGGTAATCTTCGTTGGTAACCTGAGTTCCTTGCCGCTCAGGTAGCGGTCTATAACTTCGGCCGCCTTCCTGCCGGCGGCAATAGCATCAACGACGGTGTTGGGGCCGGTGACAAGGTCTCCTCCGGCGAATACACCGGGACGGTTTGTGCTGAGGGTCTCGGTATCAGCGCTGAGCCTGCCGCTCTTGCCGACATCCAGTCCCATCGACGCCAAACAGTCGCTGTCCGGTCGTTCGCCTATAGCTACTATCATCGTATCCAGTGGTATCGTGAACTCGGTTCCCAGGATGGGGATGGGTTTGCGCCTGCCGCTTGAATCCATCTCGCCGAGCTTGTTTCTGATACATCTGATATCGGCGAGATGTCCGTGTTTGGCATCAATTTTAATCGGCGAGACAAAGGTTTCGACTGTTATTCCCTCGGCCTCCGCGGCTTTTATATAACGTATCTTAACCGGGGTAACGAGCGTTTCCAGCTTTATGCCTTCCTCTATCGCCGCTTCGACTTCTTCGGCGTAAGCGGGCATTTCATGGGACGTTCTGCGGTAGAGCATGGTTACTTTTTTGACTTTCTTCTGGCGAATAGCGACTCTTGCAGCATCTACCGCAGAGTTGCCGCCGCCGATGATTCCAACGTGTCCTTTGGCTAATTCCCGGCCTCTCAAATTGAACTCTTTGAGGAACTGCATGGAAGGGTAGATTCCCCTGACATCTTCTCCTTCAAGATCCAGACGCCAACTTTTGTCAGCCCCGATGGCAAGGAAGACCGCCTTAAAACCGTCGTTGAAAAGCCCGTCGATAGTGACATCCCGCCCCAGCCTGGTTCCGCATTTGAGAGTGACGTTTTCGTCCAGCAGCGATTCGATCTCTTTGGTTACAATGTCGTGCGGCAGGCGATAAGCCGGGATGCAGCTTATCAGCATTCCACCCGGCCTGTCTTCGGCTTCGATGATTGTTACTTTCACACCCAGCAGGGAAAGATAATGAGCCGCTGCAAGTCCCGCCGGACCTGACCCTACGATCGCCACTTTGGTCTTGTCGCCGTTATAGGTGCTTTTCCTGATGGGTGTATATACCGCCGGATCGATACGGTCGGTTACGAATCTTTTCAATGATCGAACGGCGATGCCTTGGCCCCCACTGGCGGCGTGACTGCATCTGGTTTCGCACTTGCGGTCGCAAACACGCGCGCAAATCGATGGCAGGGGATTAACTTCCCTGATTATTTTATAAGCATCTTCGTATTCGCCCTTTTCAATCAGAGCGACATAACGCCAGACCTCGGTACCGAGAGGACAGGCGGTCTGGCAGGGCGCACCTACCAAATCTTTGCAGACAAAAGCGTCACATTTTTTGTCAACGATATGCCGTTCATACTCCTTACGGAAGTAACGCAGGGTGCTTAGTACCGGATTGGACGCCGTTTGTCCGAGGCCGCACATGGTAGTGTCTTTCACCACCTCCGCCAGTTCCTTGAGAAGGTCGAGGCTCTCAAGAGTTGCTTTACCTTTTGAGATATCCTCGAGAATCTCGTACATCCTTTGCGTTCCTTTTCGACAGGTGAAACATTTGCCGCACGACTCATCCTTCAGGAAATTCATAAAATACTTGGCGACATCGACCATGCACGTATTCTGATCCATAACTATCATGCCGCCCGAGCCCATTATGGAGCCGGCCTCGATCAGGCTGTCGTAATCCACGGGCAGGTCGAACTTCTCGGCGGGGATGCAGCCGCCCGAAGGCCCTCCCGTCTGGACGGCCTTGATTTTAGCCCTGCTAACGGAGCCGCCGCCGATGTCGTAGACTATTTCCTTGATCGATTTGCCCATCGGCACTTCGACAAGCCCGGTGTTCCTGACCTTGCCGACCAGGCTGAATATTTTCGTGCCGGAATTGTTTTTATTGCCAATCTTTTTAAACTCATCGGCGCCCAGCCGGAACAGCAACGGGATATTAGCCCATGTCTCGACGTTGTTAATAGCGGTTGGCCTGCCGTCGATACCTTTTTGTACGGGGAACGGCGGCCTCTGCCGCGGCTCTCCCACCTTACCTTCGATCGAGCGTATCAGTGCCGTCTCCTCGCCGCAAACGAACGCTCCGGCACCCCTGACCATTTTGATATCGAATGAAAAATCGGTACCCAGAATTTTTTTACCAATAAGCCCTAGTTCTCGCGCCTGCTGCAGCGCTATATTAAGATGCTTGACTGCTACCGGGTATTCGTTGCGAACATATACGATGCCTTCGGTCGCCCCGGTTCCGAGGGCGCCTATGAGCATGCCTTCGATGATACTGTGCGGGTTACCCTCGAGCACGCTGCGGTCCATATAGGCGCCGGGGTCGCCCTCATCGGCGTTGCATACGAGAAACTTGCCGAGGTTCGTCGGCTGATTGGCCAAAAGCTCCCATTTCACTCCTGTGGGAAAACCTCCTCCCCCGCGGCCGCGAAGGCCCGAACGTTTTACCTGTGCTACCACCCATTGAGGGTCGTTCCTGGATAAGACGTTTTCGAGAGCGCGGTATCCGTCCTGAACTATGTAGTCGTATATCCGTATCGGGTCTATCTTCGTATTGGCGCCGAGGATACTGCGTTTTTGATTCTTGAAGAACGGGATATCGTCACGATTGAAATACTTCTGTCCCGTGTCGCGATCTTCGTAAAGCAGATCATGAACGTATTCACCCGAAAGCAGTGCATCAATGATCCTCGGCACATCATCAAGTTTTACCTGTGTATAAAATGCCTGCTGCGGCTCGGTAAGAATGAAAGGGCCCATCTCGCAGAAGCCGTGGCATCCGGTGATTCGAAGTGCTACTTTGCCAACCAGGGCTTTTTGAATAATGTACCTTTTCGCAACTCTAATGATATCGTTTGAGCCGCTTGCCTGGCAGGCCGTACCCGCGCATATAACTATACGAGGTTTGTCTTTATCGATAGCGTCAAAAAGCACGCTGCGTAATTCTTTCAGTTCGTCTACGGAAGATAATATCTGCATGCGGCCACCTCGTATAAATCCTTGTATCAAAAAATTCCTTTTGAAATTCTGTTAAAGCACATCTAACATGTGGTTTTTGCATCCCCGGCGTGAACAAATTTTCGCTATGCCCCCGCCGCGGACGAGCAACGGCACCATTGGTGCTTTGCACATTGCACAGTTGGATGTGCTCGGCAGCTCCACGTGACAATGCGGACAATTAAATTTCACCACGGTGTCCATCGGAACGTCAAGTTCCGTTGATATATTGTAACTGCCGTACAGACAGGAAAGTCTGAGCCAGCCGTCCTGGTGGTCAAAGGAAATGGCTACTCTTATTGATGGGTGATTGTCTATTGCAAAACTTTCGTCCATCAGACTGCGGTTGCAATGGGGACAACTTACCTCGATGGGGAAAATGCGTTTGTCCTTAGCTATATCGATTTTGTCAAACCCTGTTCGGGCTTTCTCCAACAGTTGACCAATTCCGGATTTTTTGACTTTCGAGAAATAGTGACCGTCGATAACGACCACGGGCCCGAGAGCGCAGGCGCCGAGGCAGTTTACCGTCTCCAGCGTAAATTCCATATCTGCGGTTGTTTCTCCCGCCTGGATCCCAAGTTGTGACTGAAGCTCTTCGACAATTCTTGGTGCACCCCGGACGTGACATGCTGTCCCGAGACAGGCACAGACAAGATGTTTTCCCCTGGGTTTAAGACTGAACAGACGATAGAACGTGGCGATACCGTATATATCAACCAGAGAGCGCTTCGTTTTGTCACTTACAATTCGAAGTGCCTCTTCAGGGAGATAGCCATATTCGGTCTGGATTTCCTCAAGGATGGCAATGATCTCGCCTCTGTCCTTATTATGTTTCTCGACGATCTTTGTGATAATCACCGGATCCACGTCCTGTTGCGTCATGACTTCGTCCCCATTCGAGAGAGCAGCTTTTTGTATCATTCTACCGGTACTCCTCGCAATGCCAGATGCCGCCTTCGGGTTTTGGGAAGGTACATTGTTGGCGATTTTCGCAATCGCTGCAAAGACCGACTAATTTGGTTGGTTCTACAGTTAGGGCGATGTGACCATTCACAGTTTTCAGTGAATGCTTGGTGGCTTTTTTCTTTTTCGGCCCACGCTCGATTTCAAATTCTTCGCAATACAGTGACGGCTTTTGCGGGTCCCTTGGAAACGTGCAGGTTTTGGCATGTTTGCATGAGGAACACAAAGTGTAATATGTAGTTGACATAACATATTCCTTAATTTGCTTTTTTTGTGTTACCATTGTTAGTGCAAACATTATGCCAGCGTAAAATACAGGGGTATTTTACCGGCAGTATCTATAGCTCGGAACCTTTGATTGAGTGAGGATTGGAGGCCAATATGAGAAGATGTAAGGACTTAGAAAAGAGATTTCTTATTGAGGCTGCATCTGAGAGTTGGCAGATTTTTTCCGGGAGCAACCAAAGCGGCAGGGGCATTTTGGACCAGTGGGGAGAATTTACCCGGCTCTTAACCGTCAGGAGCTGGGATCTTTCATATTCTTCAGCTTCTGTCGTAAAGTTTTTCGATCGATACCGAGAATATCCGCCGCGTGGGTTTTGTTGCCGTCCACACTTTCCAGGACATTGATGATGTATTCGACCTCGACTTCCGCGAGGGTTCGGGTGAAGCCCGTTTTTCGCAGGGCTGAAAAACGCATGAGGCAGGGTAAATCAGGAACCTCAATAATGTCACCATCCGTCATTACTACCAGGCGCTGGATTACATTTTCAAGTTCCCTGACATTGCCGGGCCAGTCGTAGTTTCTGAGACTTTGCAGGGCTTTATCGGAAAAGCGTGGAACGGGCTTTCCCAGATCGGCTGCAAAATTGGCTGCAAAATGATGGGCCAGAAGCAGGATGTCGTTGCCCCTTTCTCTCAGGGGCGGCATAAATATTGTAATGACATTCAGGCGATAAAACAGGTCCTCACGGAAAGCTTCTTTTTTTACCAGTTCATCCAGGCTTTTGTTCGTCGCGGCCAGAATCCTCACATCCACCTTTCTCGCCCGATTCGATCCGACCATACAAATTTCCTTGTCCTGCAGCACTCTGAGCAATTTGATCTGCATGGCCAGGCTCATATCGCTGACTTCGTCGAGAAAGATAGTGCCGCCGTCGGCGGCGTGAAAGAAGCCCGCCCGCGATTCGCTTGCCCCGGTAAATGCTCCCTTTACATGGCCGAACAGTTCGTTTTCAAGCAGCGTTTCGGGAATACTCCCGCAGTTTACCGGCACGAAAGGCGCCGACGAACGCGTACTGCCATAATGAATAGCGCGGGCCGTAAGCTCCTTACCCGTACCGCTTTCCCCGGTTATCAGCACCGTAGCCGAAGTTGACGCTGCCTTACTTATTGCCGTGAAAATCCGGTGCATTACTTTTGAGTTCCCAATAAAACCTTTGTGCACGGGAACCGCCTGCTCGGCGATTGCGTGTCCGGATCTGCGGGCCTTGAGTTTATCGAGCGCACGCCCAACTGCGGCCAGAAGCTCTTCATCGGTGAAAGGTTTAGCCAGAAAATCTTCGGCGCCGATCTTGATTGCATTTACGGCCCCTTCGATCGATGGATAACCGGTAATCATCATGATTTCGGTGTCTTTGAAGTTTTCCCGGACATGCCGCACAAGGTCGAGGCCGCTTACCTTGGGCATCTTGAGGTCCGTTATGACCAGTTCCAAAGCTGTGTTTTCAAGAATTTCAAGTGCCCCTGATACACTCGGCGCTGTGAAGACCTGGTATCCGGCCGCTTTTAGAGTACGCTGCAGGACTTCCAGTGTGGTCGGGGCGTCGTCAACTATCAGAATGCGTTCTTTCTTTTGTGAAGATGACATGCTACCAGTCTTCCTCCTGTTCCTGTTTGGCCTCAACAGGCAGTCGAATTTCAAAACGCGTACCGTAGCCCACCTTGCTGTCAACGTCAATCATGCCCCCATGCGAGGTGACAATACCATGGACCACGGACAAGCCCAGGCCTGTCCCTTCCCCGACGTCTTTGGTCGTAAAGAAGGGAACGAATATTTTCTCAAGAATATCCTTGCTTATCCCGGGACCCGTGTCTTCCACTGTAAGATAGATATTTTTATCGCATGACCGCGTGCTGACCGTGATCTTGCCTCCTCCGGACATGGATTGTGAGGCGTTCACGACCAGATTAACCAGCACCTGATTCAAGAGGGCGGGATCGGCGACAATCTTCGGCAGGTCCGGGGAAAGTGCCTGGACCAATTCTATTCCCTCCTTGGCGCAGCGGGCCGAGAAGAAGTAGAAACTATCTTGAACTACCTGGTTGAGATTGATGAGAGTTTTCTTGGGCGGCCTCTGGCGGGCAAAAACCAGGAGCTTCTTTATAATCTCCCTCGCCTGCAAAGATGCCGACTCGATCTTCTCGATGTCATGCTTAGCCGAAGCGGGAACTTTAGGGCACTTGTTAGCTAACTGGGCGAATCCCAGAATGTTTCCGAGTGGTTCGTTCAACTCGTGGGCTACCCCGGCGGCAAGCATTCCAATTGTTGCCAATCGGTCGGCGTGCCTGAGTTGAGCGTGGAGCTTCAGTTTGTCTTCCTCAGCCTGCCTGCGCTCGACCGTCAGCGCCACCTGTTTAGCTACGGCGTTAATCAGGTTACGCTCCTCCTTGAGAAACGGCCCTTCATCCGCCCCGGGGCGCTGCTCCGAATAAATCATCTCGATCATACCTCGTGACACTCCGTCAATGATGATATTGGCCGTCTGCTTATGAGGGCCGTCGCACGGGCCTTCAGACGTGTACGACACTCCGTCAAACGTGATTTTGGCAAAAGTTATCTCAGGATATTGCCAGGCGGGCGGCAGAAGCTCGACAATGCCCTGAAGGATTTCATCCAACGAGGCTCCGGGTTGCCCGGCAATCTGGGCAATGCCGTATAGGCAGGTCAACTCTTTAACCCGCTCACGTAATGCCGCCACTACTGAATTTGATGGTTTATCGTGTCTCATCAACAGCTCCGGGCATTCGGATGAATCACAAGCCGGGGCGTTCTTTATCAGAATTAGCCCGGGGATATTATATTTGTTTTTCCGGGTGCCTGTCAAGTTTTGAGCCCTTCGACTCCGCTCAGGGTGAAGAGAAAGGCCTTCATGCCGAGCGTAGACGAGGCACGGTTCTCAGGAGTTGCTTAGCCTTTCGCGGTAACTGAGCGGCACCACGAGGACCACACTGTCAGCCTTGCGGACAACCTTCTCAGTGACGTTTCCGAAGAAAGCTTCCTGAAGTGCGTTATGCCCCTGCCGCCCCATGACGATCAGGTCGATCTGGTTTTCTCGCGTAAAACGGAGGATTTCCTGGTAGTCTTTTCCAATGCGGAACTCGACTTTCAACTCCAGGTCTTTGGGCAGCTTGGATCGGTAGGTCTGATCAATTCGTTCGTTAATGTCATGCCTGGCTTTGGCGTCGATACCCTCCACTTCGTAGATATACGACTTCCAGAACTGAGCTTCGGTCTCGGGAATAACATGGAGAAGATATAGTTGACTGCCGGGGTGGCGGGTCGCTGCATCGACAGCAAAATTAAACGCGAAATCCGCATTTTCCGAGAAATCGGTGCAGAACAGGATGCGCTGAAAAGTCGTTTCTGTTGGCTTGATGGAATTCACCATTTTCATAGCCTCCCAATGATTCTTACCTGAACTGTTTTCCTATTTCACCAAATTCGGGAGCCACAGGCATAGCTCGGGCAGTGCGATCAGGATGATCGCGGCAATAACGAGGGCTGCAAGAAACGGCAGGGCCCCTCGAAATATTTTTTGCAAAGGAACGTCCCGAGCGATGCCGCTGACCACGTAAACACACACGCCGACCGGCGGGGAAATCACACCCATCTGCGTGACCACTACGATGATCACACCGAACCATATCGGGTCGTAACCGAGCTGTGTGACGACCGGATAGAAGATGGGAATGGTCAGCAGGATGAGCGCCAGCGCATCAACAAAGCAGCCTACTACAAGATAAAACAGGATAACCAACCCCATGATAACCCAACCCGGCAGCGGCAATATCGCAAGTGACGAGGCCAGCTCGAAAGGAATACGCGTCACTGCCAGGAAGTGCCCGAAAATGACCGCGCCGGTGACGATGATCATTACCATGCAGGAAGTGCGGACTGTCTCCCGTAGAGAGCGAGCCAGCATTTTCGGGGTCAACTGGCGTTTGGCTGCTGCAATAACCAGGCTGCCGGCGGCGCCAATGGCGGCCGCTTCGGTTGGTGTGAAGAAGCCTCCGAACATGCCGCCTATGACCACAATGAACAAGATAAGCGTTTCGGATACTCCGGCTAAGGATGCGAACTTGGTTTTCCAGCTAACCCGCTGTCCGGCCGGTCCCAGGTGTGGGTGAAGCTTGCAGTTCAGGTATATCGTCAGACAGAAAAGGAAGGCTATGAGAAGTCCCGGGACAATCCCCGCGATAAACAGCTTGCCCACCGATTGCTCGGTCATGATGGCATAAACGATAAAAACCACACTGGGGGGAATCAGCATCCCCAGGCTTCCCCCGGCAGCAACCGCTCCGCAACCGAGTTCCATGTCGTAGTTGTAGCGTTTCATTTCCGGCAGGGCTACCGAGGCCATCGTTGCCGCAGTGGCGGGTCCGGAGCCGCAAATGGCGCCGAAACCGGTGCAGGCCCCTACAGTGGACATGGCCAAACCTCCCGGCATGCTGCCCAGCCAGTTATAAGCCGCATCGAAGAGCCGCCGGCTTATTCCGGCATGAAAAGCGATCTGGCCCATGAAGACAAACAGGGGGATGACAGTCAGCGAGTAAGATGAAAACGTATCGTACAGGTCGATCGTTATCATGCTCATAGCCGCCCCGGGCGAGCGAATAACCGCGAAACCCAAAAAACCGACAATGGCCATGGCAAAGGCCACCGGCATGCTGGCAACCAAAAGAACAAGCAGCAGGACACAACCTATGATGCCGATTTGAACTGGTGTCATGGTTTGATCATCTCCTGACCCGGATGGATGAGGTTATGCCCGATCACAAGGACGACGATGCCGCAACAGAAACCGATCACATAAGGGATCCAGAAAACAGGAAGCTGGAGGGTTTGGCTGACCTGGCCGATCCGGTAAAGGTTCAGGCCGTAGATAACGCTTCTCCAACTGAGGAACGCAAACAGCGTCATTCCCAAGAGGCGGATTATTGTATCGACAACGATGCGGCCGCGGCGGTTGAGCTTGTGAAAAAAGTACTCGATAGCCACATGCCCTTTGACTGCGGTAGTATAGGGAAGGGTTGCAGCCAGGGTCAGGGCACCGGTGATTTTGACAATATCATAGGCGCCGAAAAGAGAGCGGTTGATCCAGGGCAGACGCAAGACCACGTCGATACAGGTCACGGCGACCATCGTCAATACGCCAAAACCGGCCATCACAACAAGGATATACACGATGAGGCAGAGTATCCGCGAGTATACAATAAAGACGGCCTCGCTTGCCCCGCTGAGGCCTGTCGATTGTTTCATCTACTGTCCTGCTTTCGTTGAAAGTTTCTCAATCAGGCTTTTGACATCAGCGAGGAATTCCTTGCCCGGCAGGCCCTGCTCGGCCGCCTTGGTGGTATATTCATCAAGAATCGGTTTTACGGCGTCTTTCCACTGCTGTTTTTCCTCTTCGGAAAGCTTGATCACCTCGCGTTGAAGATCGGTGATAAATGCCATGCCTTCCTCGTCGGCCTGGTCCCATGCCTGCCCGTGTTTGTCGACCCACTCATCGCTCACTTGTGTTAATATTTTCTGCAGCTCGGGATCGAGGCGATCCCAGGCGCTCTTATTCATCACAACGAACATGGCCGTGGTATAGCCGATGACAGATGTATCGGTAATCGAGTTAATAACCTCGCCCTGCTTCCAGCCTTTGAGCGTCTCTACAGGGCAGAAGGTTGCTTCGACAACGCCTTTTTGCAAAGCTTCGTACGTTTCGGGCTGACTCATCGCGACAGGTGTGCCGCCGAGACTTTGTACGATTTTGGAAGACAAGCCGGTCGCTCGTACCTTCATGCCGACCAGATCCTTAAGTTCATTTACGGGTTTTCGGGAAGCAAGAATTCCGGGCCCGTGTGCATGAATATACAGCACATGTACGTCCGAGACCTCCTTGGGTTTGTATTTTCGAACCATTTCTGTAGCGACACGGGTAGCGACAAGACCGCTGGGATAACCCAGAGGCAGGTCAATGCCTTCCAGCAGGCCAAAGCGTCCGCGTGTATAGGCGAAGCAACTCATGCCGATGTCCGACAGACCGTTAACCACTCCGTCATAGCACTGGGGAGCTTTGGTCAGAGTACCCGCAGGATAGATGGTAATCTTTACTTTGCCGTCGGTGCGTTTCTCGATCTCCGCGGCCCAGGCCTCGGCAGTCTTGCACTGGATGTGCGAGGGTGGGAAAAAGATACTATAAGACAGCTCATTTACCTTCTCCTTTTCCTGGTCCTCTGATCGGCGACAGCTTGAAAGTCCCGCAACCAAAACCACACACACAACAACCAAAACAACTACGTTCCACTTTTTCATAACATAATCTCCCTGAATACCGTTTTCGTCAATTGACAACAGCACATTTTACGTTACTAAAGTAAGGACTATCTATGAACTGTTCCTATTACCTTACCTTGAAGTCAAATCAGTTGTCATATTACGTGCTGCACATAACTTATGCAAGTTTTTATTTTCATGTTTATTTCTGCTTTTTGTGGGACACATTGAAGCAATGTAGGGGCGGTTCGGGAACCGCCCCCTGCATATACGAATTAAGCTATTTAGAGACCTTTATAACTGATTAGCTCATTCTCTTTGTATCAGGATATTCACGCAGCCCGATTTTTAAATTTCTAAAATTTTTTTTACTTGCAAAATATAAATCATAATTCATAATTTAAATAGATAGTCAATATATGAAGCTATGCTCAATAACAAACAATAAGGTGAAATGATTGCCGAAAAACAATTGTCACGTAAGGAGCGCGAGCGGCTACGGCACAGGCGTGAAATCCTTGATACGGCGTTGAAGCTTTTCTCAGAGCGGGGTTTTCACAATGTTTCCATGCAGGAAATTGCGGAGGAATCAGAGTTTTCTGTTGGCACTCTGTATAACTTCTTCAAGGGCAAAGAGTCACTTTTCGCAGCATTGATGGGGTCTTGTGCCCGTAGGGTTTCTGAAATCCTCATGCCGATTTTAGACTCAAACCAGGAAGAGGAAAAGAAGTTGTCAGAATTCATTCGTGCACATGTTGACATAATCGAAAGCAACGTAGAGTTCATTAAGCTATATATTTCCCAGTATAGAATGAGCACATCAGCAAATCCAATGCTCAAAGATATATCGGATTTAAAGACGACTGTAGCTACAAAACTTGAAAGTCTCATAAAGGCTGGTATACAAAAACAGGCATTTCGACGTGTTCACCCT
>Ga0209121_10001852_pt1 | contig 22038 bp, 20 predicted proteins | sample Cruoilmetagenom3_FD_187292 | JGI IMG/M metagenome (GOLD analysis project Ga0209121, IMG submission 187292) | Oil polluted marine microbial communities from Coal Oil Point, Santa Barbara, California, USA - Sample 3 (SPAdes) (version 2) | ecosystem: Environmental > Aquatic > Marine > Oil seeps ...
AGTCACGCTGGTTCTTGGTGACGAGGGGATGATTCAAAGACATGGCAGTGGCAGCAATGAGCGCGTCAGCGATCAGCAGACCATGACTCAACCGGTAACGGCGCAACAAGTCCACTCCTATGTCAGAGGTTAGCTCGTCCAACTTGATAACCTGAAACCGCGACAGAAACTGCTCCACCACGCCAAACTCTGCTTTGTTCCGGCAGCCTATCATCAGTTCCATTTGCGTAATGACACTCACCGCCAGGAATGCCTGATGCTCGATTTGTTGCAGGCAGATAATTGCCTCACTCACGCCACGACCAGCGTCAATCAACACGTCTGTATCAACAACTACCAAGTCACTCACGTTCCCTTGCCCCATTCACGTACCCGAATACCGCGAATCCATGCGCTACTGTTCACCATATCCTCACGATCCCGCCACACACCAATAAACGCTTCATCAGCTAAGCTACTGGGCTTGGCCTTGTGACTGTAGCGTGCTTGTCTGTAGCGCGTTCGCAGAAACGCGATGAAGTCAACGACCTGTTTCTGAGCTTCGAGGGGCAGAGCAGCAAATTCGTGCAGAACTTGTTCTTGGTTCATGTCAGCCTCGCTTGTTTGCAATGACTCCCTTGAAAGCGGCACGCTACCGCTCCTTCCATCTACTTGATCACCCGATGGATCAACGGCAGCGGGGGCACTGGCGCGGCGCTGAAGGTGTAGGCATTCAGGAGATTCCTCTTTGCTTCACTGAGTCGCTCGGCGCTGTTGGCGTGGATGGTGCAGAGCGGCTCGCTTTCAGCTACCTCGTCTCCTACCTTCACGTGCACTACAACCCCCACAGCGTGATCCAGGGAGTCCCCCTTTCTCGCTCGACCTCCGCCGAGTTGCGCCGCTGTCAGCCCCACCTCCATGGCGTCAGTCCCCGCCACGTACCCCGAGCGGGGAGCGGGCAGCGCCTCCACTATCCTGGCCTGAGGCAGCCGATCCGGGTTGTCCACGTAGGCGAGATCCCCTCCCTGGGCAACAATCCACTCCCGGAACTTGGCCCAGGCCCGACTATCTTGGAGGCTGGTGGTGAGCATGGACCGCGCTTCTGTTTCGTCGCCGGCGCGTCCGGCCAGGAGCACCATCTGGCCGGCGATCACCAGACAGTGTGCCAGGAAGTCCTGCGGACCGCGGCCGTGCAGTGTCTCGATGGCCTCAATCAGCTCCAGCGCGTTGCCCACGGCGCATCCCAGCGGCTGGTTCATGTCCGAGATCGCTGCCCGCACCTTCCGTCCCACCCCGCGTCCGATCTTGACCATCAGTTTGGCCAGGGCGACGGCCTCCTCTTCCGTCTGCATGAAAGCACCCTTACCCACCTTGACGTCGAGGAGGATGGCGTTGCTGCCGGTGGCGATCTTTTTTGACATAATCGAGGAGGCGATGAGGGGCAAGCTCTGCACGGTGCCCGTCACATCTCGCAGCGCGTACAGCCTGCCATCGGCCGGTGTGAAATCAGCCGTCTGTCCGGCGACCACGAGGCCTACGTCGCGCAATTGGCGCTTGAACTCCTCCAGCGTCAGTTCGGAGCGATAGCCGGGGATCGATTCCAGCTTGTCCAGCGTGCCTCCGCTGAAGCCCAGACTTCGCCCCGACATCTTGCCCACGGGGATGCCCAGGCTGGCCACGAGCGGTGCCACAACCAGCGTCGTCTTGTCTCCCACGCCGCCGGAGGAGTGCTTGTCCGCCACGAAGGGGGCAACGTCGGAGAGGTCGAGCGTCTCGCCAGAGCGGACCATGGACATGGTCAACTGGATGCTCTCTTGCTCGGTCATCCCTTGGAAGTAGACCGCCATCAGCCAAGCGGCGGCTTGATAATCGGGAACCTCGCCCCGCGTGAAGCCCTGGACGAAGAAGTCAATCTCGGCGGCCGTCAGTTCGCTGCCGTCTCGTTTCCTGGTGATGATGTCCACAGCGCGCATGTTTTCCTCAGTGTGCAGCCCCAAAACAGCAGGCCAGGCTCCCACGCCCGGCAGCGGACTGGCAGGTGTGGAAACTTGCCCTACGGAGAGCGGACGTAGGTAGGGCGGCTTTCCATAGCCGCCGGGCTTATGGCCACGTGTCAGTTCTGCCTCATTGCCTTGATACCGTTGGGGAGTCGGACTACTCCAGGGGGCGCTAGTACCTGATCAAAGTGGTTTTGATGTGGTACAGAGTGCCGGAGTCCCCAACTTGTTGGGGGTGCAGCACGATGGCCCCGAACAAGTCCGGGAGTCCGGTGCGCCATACAGAGATGGAATCGCTACCCTCATGCATCACAACCAACGTGAGGGACTACTAGGCTGTCCCCTCTTCCTCTAGGAGTCTCTGCCAGACCCCCTCGATGCCCTCTTCCGTCACGCCGTAGTAGACCTCCAGCGAACCATTGGTCATACGTTGCACGAAGTCATAGCGCGTCTTGCGCGCCCGCCTCCGCTTCTGCCACAGCCCGACATCACCCGTCCATTTCACCTTATCGGCCACGACCGGATTGGTCTCCATTTGAGTGATGGCGTAGCGCCACAGCTTGCGGGCCGACTCGCGGGTCACGTTGCGCACGATGTTGCCGTTGCGCAGGTCCTTGACCGTGTGGTAGAAGACGCCTTTGCGCTCCACCGTCTCGACGATCTGGACGCCGACTTTGGGCGGTTCGACGGGGCGCCCCTCTTGCCAAGGTGTTGGCTGCGGGGTGGCGGCCGGCACACCCATCTTCTCTGCTGGAGGCTCTGTCTGCGCCAGCGTCTCCCGTATCAGTTGGACGACCTCATCGCGCACCGCCAGGTTGGTCTCCGCCTCCTGCCGCACGTAGACCTTGATGTCGTCTATCATGTACGGCTTGTCTGATCCCTCGGGCACGACCAGCCGCAGCACCTGTTTCCCCTGGCTTTGCAGGGTGTCCATGGTCACTTCCAACGGTGGTGTGATCTTGCGCGGCATTTCCGCTCGCAGGCTGGCGATCGCTTCTTCAGGGTTGGCGATGCCGGCAGGCACTCCCTTGCGGCTGGCGCTGACTCCGACATAGATCGTGCCACCCTTCGTGTTGGCGAAGGCCACCACGTCGCAGAGCACCTTGTGCATCCGGCCTCCGCTGCGGCTCATGCTCTCGTGAAACGACTGCACGATGCTTGACCCCTGCTCGCGGGCCGCCGAGACGTGATCGAAGGGCGCTTTCGCGGCCCGGTAGGGGCGCGTCAGAGTGAAATCGTGGCCTTCGAAGATGGCCTTGAGGGCCTCGAAACTCACATCCGGCAGCAATACCTCGGTGGTGCGATCGCCGATGCCCAGATGCGCCTTGTCCTTGGGGTCTCGCCGCAGACGATGCGCGTCGGAGCCTTGGATGCAATGCATGCGGCGGGGATACTCCGGCTTCGATCCGTTGTAGAAACGGGCGGTCGTGCGCCGGCCCGTGCTTTCCAGGTCCGTAAGCTCCAGCCCATGCAGGTGCGGATCCTGGGTGTAGGCGATCTTCGTCTGGCCGCCAAAGGGGAAATTGCGCATAGCCACGCCGTGGGTAGAGTTGGCGTGAGCGGCAATCACCAGTCCCCCTGCCTCATGGATCAGCCGGTAGGCGGTGAGCACGTCAGCCGTGGCTCCCACTTCGGTCGAACCCTCGTCTAGCTTATCGGCAGGGACGTTGAGTCGCAGCAGCAACAGCTCCAACTGGCGCACCGAGGTTTCGGGCGGGAAGATGCCCAGCACGTGGAAGCCAAACGTGGCTGTGAACTCGAATGCTGGAAGCACTAATACCTTCTCTCCCAAGCGCCGGAACTCCTTCAGTGCGGCTTTCTCCTCGTTTTGCAGACGACCACTGTTCTCCAACCAGGATAGCCTCTCCAATTCCTGCCGCAATCGGGCTACGCCGGCGACGGTGTTGTGGTCGGTGATGGCGACGATGTCCAATCCTTTCCGCTCAGTTGCCTGAAGCCAGTCCAAAAACGTCACCCCTGGCTCCGCCCAATCGGCTGAGGCGGGCGTGTGCAGATGCAAATCCACCTGTCGCCATTGCCGCTTCTGCTTTTTCTTTCTGCTTGATGTCACGTGTCTTTCATTCTCCTTTCTCCCGAATAGCCGGGAAGTCCGTTCTCAAGTGACAATTTCAATGACTCTACCGAAGAAACTGCCAGACTTGCCACAGAGGCACAGAGGTTTTGAGGTGTCTCTCAAGGAATCTGTGCTCTTTGGCGTCTGCTGCTGAACAGTTTTCAGTGCCACCTTGGTTTTTCCTCTGTGTACTCAGTGTCTCTGTGGCTGAATGACCTTTTTTCAGGGGAGTCATCTCAATTGTATCATGTTCTGCCGTACATGTCCAAAGTGGAGTGCGATACACGGCGGCTGTGACGTACCTGCCCTAATGCCCCTTTTCACATCAACGGTGTCGCTGTGGGCGTAGGAGAAGGCCAGATGGGCGGGCAGTGCTCCGATTGATCGTAGAACTCGTCCGCGGGCTCTACGTCGAAGAGCGTCTCAATAGCTTCCGCGATCGCGTCCATGTCACCTGCCAACGCCAATCCGCTTTTCTCGGTGACGTAGTCTTCCGTCATCGTCTCGTCAATCACCCGCCCGTGGATATCCTTGGGGTCAATCTGCATTGCGAAGTGGGCTAGCCTCACCCAATCCAGCAGCGTCAGATCGCTCTGGATAGAATCCTTGACGATGCTCCACAGCACAGGAATCCTGGTGATGATGTCCAACTGCAGGGCCTGGTCGCGCAGTGCCAGCAGAAGCAACTGTTGCCGTTTGGCTCGGCCCCAGTCGCCGAAGCGGTAGCGATAGGTGACGAACTTCAGCGCCGTTTCGCCGTCTAGCCATTGCGGGCCCGCATCCAAGTACAGTTCCTTGTACTGCTTGTCAGAGCCTGGGTCGGCAGGAGCAAACTCCTGCAGGGGGCAGTGGAGCGTCACGGTGATGCCGCCCATGACGTCAATGGCTTGCACGAAGCCTTGCTGCTTGAAGCGCACGTAGTGGTCAATCTCCAGCCCGAACGTTTCCTTCAGCGTGTCGGCAAGCAGGGCAGCGCCGCCTCCCGGATAGTCGTGCTGGTCACCCAGGTAGTCCACCTGGTTGATTCTCATCTCCCACATCGTTGGCGGGCTGACCCAGAGATCGCGCGGAATGCCCAGCATGCCGATGCGCTTGTTCTCGGCGTCCACAGTCACCACCAAGATGGCGTCGGTTAGCCACACACCACCCGACGATTCGCCTCTCTCGTCCGTGCCCAGGAGCAGGATACGCTGCAGCGGCGGCAGGATGGGCGTTGGGGTGGGCGTCATGGTTGGCGTAGGTGTTGATGTCGCTGCTGGCGTGGCCGTCGGCGTGGGAGATGGCAGGGCGACAGGCGCAGTGGCAGTTCGGGTGGCTTTTGGCATGGCAGACACGGTCAGCGGAGCGCTGGTTGCAGGCGCCTGGGAGCCAGTCGCCGCCTGGCGCTGCCCTGGCAGGACCAGGCAGCCCGCGGCCAGAAGCAGCGCGCCAAATGCTACCAGCGACAAGAACAGCAGCACCCGGCCCCTGCTCATCGCCGTTCTCCCGATGCCTGATTTTCGCGCACAGGGCTGCACTGCCTGGCTGCTCTCTGCTCAGCCAGTTCCCGAAACAGCTCTTGGCTGGCTGGAAACTCCCAGTCGTGCTTCATCATCTCTTGCCAGAATTCACCAAGCTGACGCCAGCCTGCCCGCTCGTAGGCCGTGGCTTGTATCATCAGATCCAGCTTGTCGGCATCGCGAGCCAGACGCCCCTCGGGTGTCGTGCCGTCTTCGAACTCCTGCCACAGGGCCTGCAATTCCTGGCGGGAGGGGAGGTCCGACAGCAGGTCGGCCAGCGCGAGCTCCTCCGCTCGACGCTTGGCGGCTGGCGTCAGGTACCGGACGGCCGCTGGCACCAGATCCAGGATCTGCGTCTCTGGCAGGTCATGCAGCAGGCAGATGGTGAGCAGACGACCTCGATCCACAGGTTCGTCCACCAGTTCTGCCAGCAGCAAGGCGGTGAGCGCCATGCCGTAGGTGTGCTCGGCCACACTCTCCGTATCGGCGAGCCCTATGCCGCGCACAGCCCAGCCCATGCGGGGGATGCGCTTGAGCTGATTGACCTCGAAAAGCAGTGGAAGCAAGTGGTGCACATCAATCTTCATCCTCATTTACGGTCCCTGACTCCCAACCAGTGCAAGATACCGGGCGTCACGTCTGTGATGGCATGGGCCTGGCGAAATGATGCCGCGGCTGGGCCGACTACCAGCAGTGGCACCGGGTTCAGCGTGTGCGCCCGCGTGTTGGAATCCTCCAGGTTGCCGTGATCGCTAGAAAGCACCAGCGTAGCTTCGTCGGGTAGGGTTTCCAGCAGACCCCCCAAGAAGCGATCCAGCAGCGTGAGCACCTCCTCCGTGGGCCAGGGCAGCCGTCCGTGCCCGGCCAGGTCGGTGAGGAAGCTCTCGAAAAGGACCAGGTCGTGGGCCGCCACCAGCCGTGCCAGCCGCCGGCCTGCTTCCTCCGGCTCAAGCAATGGCACGTCCAGCCCGAGGAACGAGCGCATCACCTCGTGGGTGATGTCCCAGTAGACCGCTTCGCCCCGCTCAAGGTCGTCCAGCGTGCGGAAGCGCAGGCCAGCAGCCATGGTGGTCAGCGTGCTGGCAGAGTGACGCAACTTGCGTTGTGCGACTCGCTGCCAGTAGGTTCCGGTGTAGGCGTTGGCAAACGTCGCACGCAGACCGTGATCAGTTGCCCGCTTCAGCAAACTATGCCCAGCGATGACCTGCCGCAGCGCTTCGGTGGGGTAGCCGGCCACGTGCGCTCCCACCAGCGCGGCGGCGTTCACCCCGGTGAAGAGGGCTGTCTGGCCCGTGGCGCTCTGCGGCAAGCCTTCCACGCCCAGGCAGGCGTCCAGCGGCAGGAGCAGCAGACCGTCTCTGTCCGCCGACTGACCGGCGACCATCGGCCCGCCCAACAGGCGGTGTACGTTGGGCATTGCTGCCCAGGCCAGCGGATTGCTGCCATCCGCTGGCGCCAGCCCGACACCGTCAAGGAAGACAAAGCACACGGGCCTACGCTTCCCGCCTGTTGTGCGCTCATAACGTCGCCTGTGACTGCCGTTGCTGACTCGCATCCCTGTCACGTCTCTGGCCCACCGCTGCTGTGCACACGCGCCGCATTATAGCACCGATCTTCGTTCCAGGCAATGACGGGGGCACAGCATCAGCGCCGATGTGCACGTCGTTCCGTCAGCCGGAGAAGCAGGGGATACTGAGCAAGTCGCCGCGCCCGTTTGTCAAGCCTGTGGAAAGTTGGTATAATGAGTTGCTGCAATCATCGGTAAGAGGAGTGGAGGATCGTAGCGTGTTTCAGCGTAAGACGCAGACCGCGGAGTACTGGGGTTCCGCATTTCGCTTTTCCGAGGACGACCTAGCTCACCTCTACGGTGTGCTCGTGGACAAGGGGCGGCCGTACAGCACCGACGAGTTGGGCTTGGAGCTCATTGGTTTCCGCTGTCGGCAGGAAGAAGCGCACATCCGAGAAGAGCTGTCCAAGGGCACGCTCTATCAGCCCGGGGAAGACTATGAGGTGGGACAACGATTGGTTTTCCCAGTCTTCGACTTCGCCGCGGGGGTTGTGATTGAGAAGCGGACGGGTTTGAACCCTGAACATGGCAGGTTTGACGTCATCAAGGTGCAGTTCGAGGGGCAACGAAAGGCGCGCGAATTTGCCGCTTCGCTTGAGACGCCGCACAAGCTGAATGTGGACGACGGTGGCGAGGCCCTGCTGAAGCAAGAGGGCTTGCTTACTCCGGGTGAGTTGAAGGAATCGTTAGCTGGCGACCTGGGACAGCGTCTGGCGACTCATCTCGAGGCGAAGGCGGATGATAGTTTCGTCTGCAGCAATGGACAGTGGTTGTTGCGAGACATGCTCGCGGACGTGAATATCGGGCATCTGAACATCGCCGAGGCTTTGATTGAGATGGCCGGCCAGCCTGTGCCTCCCGGAAGGCTCTTGGGGGAGTTCGATCTGCCGAGCGAGGTATCTTCAGATATTCAGCTCTTCTCGCTCAATCACGCGCTGGAGCACGATGATCGCTTCGACAACATCGGCGTTGGTGGCAAACGGTTCTGGTATCTGCGCCGCCTGCAGCCGGAAGGAGCGTTGACGATCCCCGAGCCACTACGCTACGAGCCACAGTCCTACGACCGTTCCCTGCTGAGCGCCGAACTGCTGCGGTTCGAGTGGGAGCTGGGCGACGAATGGTCGGAGGAAGTCGTCGAAACGCCCTCTGTTGCTCCCAGTGTCACGTTCGTGCTTTCCTATCCACACCGGCAGTCAGGCACGTTGCCGCTCTCCTTCCGCACCCGAGGGTTCTTCGCCGCCGGAGAGACGGGACGGAGCATGGTCACCATGGTGGACGGACGCTGGGGACAACGCTTCACCGCCTGGGTAGTGTATGACGGGCGCTATATCGTTGGCTTGATGCCCTGGTTCAAGGAACACAAGGTCCCCGTGGGTGCCTACATTGTCGTGCAGCGGGGACAGGAGCCTGGAGAGATCGTTGTAGACATCCGCCCGCGCCGCATGCGGCGGGAATGGGCGCGTTTGGCTCGTGTGGACGAGGATCAGCTTGTGTTTGAGATGCGCAAGATGCCCATCGCCTGCGAGTACGATGAGCTCATGGTGGTGGATGCTCTGGACGCGGGGGCCGTGGAGGACTTGCGGCAGGCCTTGCGCCAGGAGGACATGCCGCTCACTGAGTTGCTGGACCGGGTTATCCCCGAGTTGCTCAAGCTCAGTCCGGACGGCAAAGTACATGCCAAGACGGTATATAGTGCTGTCAACATGGTGCGGCGCTGTCCGCCAGGGCCGATCTTTGCTGCCTTGTCCAGCAGCAAGCTCTATCAGCCCGAGGAGGGCGGTTTCTGGTCCCTGGCCTAGATCAGGCGCGGTTGGGGCATCTTTATTCCCAATGATTGACTACATGCAAACAGGTAGCTGGCCCTATGACTTCATGGTTCATTCCGACGACGGACACCAAATTCCACATTGACCTCGATTGGTGGGAGAAGAGCGGTAGGGATTTCCGCCTCTATCTTTGGGATCAACTCTGCCCCGAGTGTCAGCAACGTTTTCCCAATCATCGCGATACGGAGATGGTGGATTGGGTTGATCCTGAGACGGCGGAGGTGCAGCGCACCGATGCGCTGTGGCAGTGCTTGACCCGCGTGTGTGTGTATGAGCCGGATTACATCCATCCTCACATGTCTCTCGTCATGGCCGTCTTTCGTGCTTTGCTGAAGAACGACAACAGGCCGCTTTCGCCGGTGGAGTTGCACGAGGGATACATCTCCTGGAAGTTGCCAGAAGTCATCTTGCGCACGCTGAGTGGAGGCAGGGTACATCTGGGTCTGCGGGCTGTGCCTCCCGAGAACAAGTCGGGTTAGCAGCAGCAGGGCGGCCCCGGTGGGGCCGTTTTTTCTTTGAGGAGACGCCATGACCAGCGTGGAGATCATCGCTATCGGCAACGAGCTGCTGCTGGGTGACGTGCTGGACACCAACACGCACTGGCTCTGTCGCCAGCTCAGCGGGCGGGGTGGGTGCGTGCAGCGTGGGGCGATGGTTCCCGACGATCCGCAGGCCATCGCCGAAGCGCTAGAGGCGACGCTTTGCCGCCAGCCGGATCTCGTCGTCCTGACCGGCGGCCTCGGCCCCACCGCCGACGATCTGACGCTGGCGTCGCTGGCTACGGCGATGGGCCGTCCATTGGAACTCAACGAGCGGGCGCTGGCGATGGTGCAGGCGACGTACGAGCAACTCGCCGATATAGGGCTGGTGTTGGACGCGGCGCTCACCGAGGAGCGGCGGAAGATGGCCTACTTGCCGCAGGGAGCGGAACCGCTGCACAATCCCGTCGGCGCGGCCCCTGGCGTTACGTTGAGGGAGGGCAGGACGGTGCTTGTGTGCTTGCCGGGTGTCCCTGCCGAGTTGAAGGGGATCTTCGACAGTTCGTTTCAGCCGCTGCTGCAGGACCTCTTCGGCGACCGAGTGTTCCTGGAGCGGGTGCTGGTCACCGACTGCGGTGATGAGTCGGACCTGGCCCCCGTGGTTGACCGTGTGGCGGCGGAGCATCCGCAGGTGTACGTCAAGTCGAGGGCGAAGCCGTACGCTGAGGGGGTGCACCTGCGCATCACGCTGTCGCTTTCGGGCAGTGACCCGCAGGCAGTAGTCGCAGCCATTGACGCTACCGACCGCGACCTGACGGCAGGGCTGGCGGCGGCGGGGATTGCTGTGTTGGAGAGGGTGGAGGGCGGGTAGGGGGCAGAGGAGCAAGGGCGCAAAGTCGCACATACCCAAACCCCCCTCAGTCCCCTTCGTTTCCCTCGTTTCCCCCATTTCCCTCTATTTCTGCTTCCGCCACGTCTCTGTCCACGTCCACCGCCGCTGTGGCAATGGCCCAACTGACCACGCCCCAGCTCCCGCCGGAGATCAGCAGGGCCAGGAAGATCGAGAGAGGGTTAAGCGGCACCATGCCGCGGAAGATGCCCACAATCGCCAGCAGGATGCCCAGGGCTGCGAAGAAGAGCCCCACCTTCAGTGGCCCGCTGAGCCGCCTCCAGAAGCTGTCGGCAGCACCCGTCGTCGCTTCTGTCATCGTTGTGTCTCCTTCTCCCAGTCTTCCCACCCTTGCCAGTCTTCGGGCCGCGAAGGGCGATCAGGGAACTCTATGCCCTGCCGGCTGCCATCGATCAGGTAGGGAGCGTAATCCTCTGGCGCTGGAGTAAGCAGCACGTGATCGCCGTGGATGACGAAGTAGAGATCGTCACCAGGAAGAACGGCCAACGCTATCAGCACTTCCTTGGGCAGAACCAGGCGACCTTTGGTATCGAGTCTGACTCGGACCATGCGCATGAATGTGATCTCCTTGACTCGTGAAACGTTATCCGTGATCCGTGATCCGGTGAGCACGTTGGCTTTTCACGCAACACGCAACACGTTTCACGTTGTTCATTTGCCCTGCTGTCTATCTTGTCGAGAGCCATTCCTTCAGTGCCAATCACGGCTCATCTAATCGCCGCTGCGCCGCAGATCTCGCACGTTCAGTTGCAGCCGCGAGCGGTCGTTCCATTTGTTCATTTCTAGCGTGTAGGCTACGTCGATGCGCTTGGGCATCTGGCTAGCCCACTCGCCTTGCCGGAAGGCGATACTGTCCCACGCCTTGCTCCCATCGCTGAGGGTCAGCTTCAGATGCCTGCCCTCGGCGCCGACGGTGCGGTGATCCCGCACCTGCACATCGCGGCTCACAAGCAGCGGCGTGGGATTGTCGTGGCCACAGGGTTCGAATTGTTGCAGCAGTGCGTACGTCGCCCAGTTCAGTTCTTCCAGCCGCACCTCGGCGTCAATAGCCAGGGTGGGCACCAGTTCCTCTTCTTCGGACAGCTTGATCTTGGCGATCTCTTGCAGTTCCGCTTTGAGCTCTGGCAGATCCTCGGTCTTCATCTTGAAGCCGGCTGCGGCTGCGTGGCCGCCGTGGCTCTCCAGGAGGTCCGCACAGCGGTCAAGTGCGGCAGTGATGTTGAACTCAGGAATGCTGCGGGCTGAGCCGCGGCTTGACTCTTTGCCCCGTTCCACCACCACTGTCGGCCGGTACCGTGCCTCCGTGAGACGACCGGCCACCAGTCCGGCGATGCCAGCCAGGATGTCCTTCCCGGCCACAAGGTACAAGAAGGCGTCTTCCTCTCTTTCCTCTTCGATCTCCGCCTGCACCTGTTCCAGTGTCTCCAGAGTGAGTTGCTGGCGGCGGCGGTTCAGCTCGTCCAGTGTCTGTGCCAGTTCAGCGCCCTGTGCGTCGTCCGTGGTCCGCAGCAGATTGTAGCTGAGCATAGCGCTGCTCAGCCGTCCGGCGGCGTTCAGCCTCGGCCCCAGCCTGAAGCCGATGGCCACAGCGTTCACTTCGCCTGGCTTCACTCCTGCTTTCTGCATCAGGGCCCGCAATCCGATCCGCTGAGGGTAGTCGTATCGGGATCTCTCCTTCTTTGCGTCTTGCGGCAGGGGGGGATTGAGTTGCTCCAGCCCTCGCTGTACCAGGCGCCGATTCATCCCCAGCAGGGGCACTACGTCCGCCACGGTGCCGATGGCCACGAGATCAAGCAGATCTTCTTCCTTCAGCAGGGCAGGACCCGCGTTGCGGGGCCGCATGGAACGTTCGACCCGCAACAGGGCCTGCGCCAGAATGAAGGCCACCCCCACGCCCGCCAGGTCCTTGAACGTGCGGGAGCAGCCCTTCAGCTTGGGGTTGATGACTGCCACCGCCGGCGGCAACTTCTCTCCTACGGAGTGATGATCCGTGATGATGACGTCCAGACCCAGCTCTCGCGCCTGCGTTACCTCCTCCACTGAACGGATGCCGCAGTCCACGGTGATCACGAGCTGGATGCCTTGCTGCGCCAGTTTCGTCAGCGCCTCCGCGTGCAGCCCGTATCCCTCGTCCACACGGTGGGGGATGTACGGCTGCACCTGCGCACCGATCGCTTCCAGCGTCTGGGTCAGGAGCGCTGTAGCGGTCACGCCGTCGGCGTCGAAATCGCCGTAGACGGCGATGGACTCGCCATTGGCGATGGCCTGGCGGATGCGGGTCACCGCCTCGTTCACGCCCGTGAGCCGGAAGGGGTTGTCGAAGACCAAGCTACGGCCCAGAAAGGTCTCCACGTCGGCCGTGTCGGTGATGCGCCGGTTGTGGAGGATCTGCAGGATGAGGGGATGGATATCTGGGAAACAGGCCCGGAAGCTATCGGTCAGCGGCGGATACACCTTCCAGCGTTTGGGTTGCGAGGGCATGGTGAAGCTCCTGGACGTTGTGGTCTGATGGTCGCGTGGTCAGGTGGTCATTTGGTCAGGCGGTCGCGTGGTCAAATAGTCATCTGGTCAGGCGACCAAGCGACTACGCGACTAACTTACAGCCAGCCCTGCTCGCCCATGAACTTGGTCAGGTAGGGGATCTCGAAGCGCTTGCCCTGGTAGGCCAGATAGGCGTAGTAGATGGCCGGGATGATGGGCAGCAGGAAGAGCACCCACAGCACCGCAGCCAGGCAGCCGAGCGTGATCGCCGTCAGCACGCTGAAGACGATGCCCGCCAGGATCTCGTAGACAAAGGTCGCGACCAGGAATCCCAGCGACTGCGCAGCGTGGTACTTCTGGAAGGGGCGGTTCTTGTTCGGCTCGATCAGCAGCATGATCACCGGCACGATGACCGGGACGATGACCTGGCTGATGTAGGCAGCGAGGCTCCACAGCTTGTCGTTGTCGTCGGCATCTGCATCATCGGTGATGTTCCGAGCCATGAAGTTGCCCGCCTCGCTCACGACCTGCTCCAGCTTATCCTCGAAGGTCTCGCCGGCTTCCTCGGCTTTCGTATCGCCGGCCTCTTCCGCTGTCTCGGCGGCCTCGGCTGCGACGGCCTCGGCCAGATCCTCGGTCTTCTGAACCGCCTCCTGCGCCGTTTCGGCCACGTCCTCCATGGCCTCTTCCAACGGTTCCAACTTGTCGTTCATCAATTGCCTCCCTTTGACGTGGTGAGTTAGTGGGACCACTGCCCTCCAGGGGCATGGGCCTCACAGTCTTCTCATAGTCTTCTCATAGATAGTACGAAGATGTCGAACGCGAGTTTCCGACAACGCTGCTCGATTGTACCATATCATCGGTTAATCTGCAAGACGGTTGCCCGACAGCAGGCTGACTGCAGGTTGCTTGCAGGCCATGCCTATGCTACAATGGGGCTGAACACTCTCGAAGCCAAAACACGCATCACGCATCACGCAACACACATCACGCATCACGCATCACGCCCCCGAGGTGCAAACATGACCACTCGCGTCATCTTCATGGGCACTCCCGATTTCGCTGTGCCGTCGCTGGCTGCGCTGCTGGCGAGCGGCTACGATGTGGTCGGTGTAGCGACTCAGCCCGACCGCCCAGCCGGGCGCGGCCGCAAGCTGAGAGCCTCGCCTGTCAAGCGCTTCGCCGACGAACACGGCCTGACCGTGTTGCAGCCGACGACGCTGCGCAGCCCGGAGCCGGTGACGGCCCTCTCGGCGTTGGCCCCGGACGTTATTGCCGTTGCCGCCTACGGCCTGATCCTGCCGCAGACGGTGCTGGACATCCCGCCCCACGGTTGCCTGAACGTGCACGGATCGCTCCTGCCGAAGCACCGCGGCGCAGCCCCCATCCCAGCAGCGATTCTGGCCGGCGAAGACGAGACGGGGGTAACCATCATGCTCATGGACGCGGGCATGGACACTGGACCCATCCTGAGCCAGGCCACGTGCGCCATGGGACCGCAGGACACCACGGGCACGCTGACGGCGAAGCTGGCGGAGTCGGGCGCGTCGCTGCTGACGGAGACGCTGCCCCGCTGGCTGGCGGACGAGATCGAGCCGCAGCCCCAGGACGACGAGCGGGTCTCCTACGCGCCGATGATCCGCAAGGCCGACGGGCGCATAAACTGGACCCTGTCCGCAGAGCAGATCGCACGGCTGGTGCGGGCCTATCAGCCCTGGCCAGGCGCCATGACCTTCTGGAACGGCAAACCGCTGAAGTTGCTCCGGGTGCAAGCGCTGCCGGAAGAGGCCGTGGATGGACCGCAAGGGCGAGTGGTGGCGTGGCGCGACGGTGCGGCAGTGGGCACGGGCCAAGGATTGCTGCTGTTGGGGGAGCTGCAACTGGCGGGCAAGCGTGCGCTGCCGATCGGTGACTTCCTGCGCGGGCGGCGTGGCTTCATCGGCAGCGTGCTGGGGGAACCCTCGTCACCACGCACGTGAAAACTGGGAGAAAGCATCACTGCCGCACAGTGCTTGATTGCCAGACTTGGCGTGAAACGACTCCTCTGAAAAAACTCCAAAATGATCAAGGCGGCGGGGCCAACGCCCCACTTTGACGCCAAAAACAACCCGAATTGGGGGAACGTGCCATGAAAAGTGAGCATGCAGGGGCACGCATGTCCCACCATCTGGGTACGGAAGACCTTTTTTCAGTAGAGTCGTTTCACGTTTTACGTTGTTCGTGTCGCCGATTTCAACTGCGCATTGTAGAAGATCAAGTACATGGCATGGGACCAGAGGAGAGGCTTAGCCACCGGCCCCCAGCGGGCTTCCCATTCCCCACGGCGCTCCGGCGCCAGGAGATGCCCGGTGGCCTGCTCCGGCAGGTGCCCGTCGGCGTCCGCCTGCCTTTCTACCCAGCGCAGCAACTCCGATGCCCGCCGCCGCTCTCCCACCTCAGCATAGTGCCAGCCCAGCCAGGCTGTGAGCAGCACCCACTCGCCGCCACCGTAGTAGGTGTCCCCGGCATAGCGGTGCACCCCTCCACCTTGATGGCGTAGATTGGCCTTGATGCTGGCTACAGTGACCCGCATGATCGGGTCGTCGGGCGCCAGCAGCCGATAGGGGGTGGCAACGCCCAGGAGGCTGGCGTCCACGGCCGCACTTCCCACGTATTTCACCAAAGGCCCGCGCCGCGCGCCATGCTCCAGCACGAAGCATCGAATCTCGTCGGCGGTGGCGAGCCAGCCCTCATTGCCGGTCAGCTTAGCGACGGCCTGCAGGCCCGCGTAGATGGCCGCCAGGGTGTAGGGGTGGATGTGCTGGGGGTGCTCCTCCCAGAGGTCGAAGCAGGGGAAACGCCAGAGAGCAGCCAGATATGAGCTGGTGACGTGGATGGATTCCCGCCAGTGGGAGGGGAGTCGGCTCGCTGTCAGGCGGAGGTGCTCCACCAGGGCCCACAGCCAGGTTCCGAAGCCATCCAGTTGGAAGTTCGGCCACTCGTCGCTCCCTTCTTCTCCGTTCAACGTGTACCTGGTGTGCAGATAGTCTTCCCCGCAGGGCTCGCCCCGCCGGGCATTCTCGACAGCACGCCGGGCTTTGTGAGCGTGACGTGAAATCGTGGCCGCGGCCCAGTCGTGAAAGCGGCGGGCGCTTTCATGTTCGCCGACCAGGTCCATGGCGTAGGCGGTGAAGGCACCGTCGCGAAACCAGGAGTAGCGGTAGCTGGGGAAGTTCGGACAGGCAACGTAGGCGCCGCTGGTGTCCTGATGGGTGCGGATGATGGCGATGCTGAGGGCACACAGGTTCATTATCCTTGCTCCTTGGTAAACTTCGGCGGCATAGGTCCCCTTGTCTCCTCCTCTCCTTGTCTCGCTGTCTCTCTGTCAACTGGTCAACTCGACCACTATGAGGTTCCAGTATTCGAGGCTGGGCACGGCGAATTCGATATACCTTCCCTGATCGTTCTGGCCTGTGTTGAAGTCGAGGAGGACAGCCTGCGGGCTGGTGGAATCTGGCGAAGCGAGCCAGACTCGTTTCACCTTCTGCTCCGTCTGGTAACGTGCTCGCAGATCATCCAAGGGCGTGGGGTCAGCCAGCAGCAAACCGTTCCACTCCGGGCTGGGGATGTCTAACAGGTTGATCAGGCTGATGGCTTCAAAACCTTTGCCTTGTCGCGTGATGACCCAGACCTTCTTGTAGACCCGCTGGGGATCGGTGGGCTCCAGGCCAATCGCGGGGTTTGCTGACCAGCGGGCGGCAATTCGGCTGGCTGGGCCAACAGCGTTGCTTCCTGCGTCAGGTGTTTGATCGAAACCATCAGGTCAACGCTAAGCGACCGGGTCAACGGGTTGGTGAGCGTTATCAGGAGTTCGACACGTTCGCCAGGCCTGTAGGTGGCTTTGTTCGGATGAAATGCGGTGATCTGTACACTGTCCATTGGCAACGTCTCCAGAAGTGGTGTGGGTGAGGGGGGAGGGGACACGTCAGCCACGCAGGCCACGAGAAGCAGCAACGTCCCAATCCCCAGGAACAAGCTGAAATGATGACACCTGGGGTGCTTCATCCTTTGACTTTGATCGCTCCTGCGGTGAGCCCCTTGACGAAATATCTCTGTAGGAGAACGAAAACCGTCAACACGGGGACAATGGCAATCAACGAACCAGCGAAGACCAGGCCCCAGTCGGAGGCGTGCGTGCCCTGGAAATTGGCAATGGCAATGGGCAAAGTACGCTTCAAGGGCTCGTTGATCGTTGTCAATGCCCAAACGTATTCGTCCCAGGCACCCAGAAAGGTGAAAATAGCGACGGTCGCCAGAGCTGGTGTGGACAGGGGCAACAGGATGCGGAAGAAAATGGTCAGGTGGGTGCCTCCGTCAATCAGTGCGGCTTCCTCCAGCTCGCGGGGCAGTTGTTCAAAGAAGCCTCGCAGCAGAAAGGTGTTGAAAGCAATGCCGCCCGCTGTGTATACGAGGATTAAGCCGGCCAGGGAATTCAGCAGCTTGAGCCTGGCGGCGAGCATGAACTGAGGAATGATCAACATCATGCCAGGTACCATCAGCGTGGCCAGCAAGGTATAGTACAGCACGTTCTTAGCGGGAAACTCGAAGCGAGCAAAAGCATAAGCAACTGTGGAGGAAAGGAAGATCTCCAGAACGGTGGTGATCAGCGCAACCTGCACGCTGTTGAGAAAGTAACGTCCGAAGTTATTGGAACGCCAGGCAGACAGAAAGTTGTTCCACGTGGGGTGAGAAGGTATAAAGCGCGGGGGAAACTCAAAGACATACACCTGTCCCTTTAGAGAGGTGGAGATCATGTAGATGAAGGGCAGCATCAGGAAAACAGCCCCTACGCTTAGAACCAGGACGAGCAGCGTTTGCCCCAATCGTCGGTGAGTGCGGTAGCCCATGCCCTTTGCCTCCTAATACTCAATCCGCCGCTGCAAGAAGCGCATCTGGGTGAATCGGAAATTCGAAACTACTTCCCTGGCAGTGGATCAGGCCGCGCCTCCTGGAGGGGGCGTGACCGCAAAACCCATTGCAGCAGGCCTCTGACCTCTTCCACGCCCAGAGCCGCGGCCGCGGCTACGAAAATCACCAGGGCCAGGCCCCCGCCGCCCAGAGCCAGCACCCACGATCTGGCTCCGTGCTGGAACTGCAGGAAGCCCAGCAGGGCCAGGCCCATGATAGCGGTGGCCAGCGTTGTGCGGCCCGCGCACCGCAGCACAGACGCCACATCGAGGCCGACCCCGCGCCGCCGGGCGATCCAGAACAGGGCCAACACCTCCAGGGTGATGGCGGTGGAGTTGGCCAGGGCCAGACCGCCGTGGGCCAACCACCCCCTCCAGCAGATGGCCAGCAGCAAATAGGCCAGGAAGCCGCCGATGGCCACGATCAGGGGTGTGAGAGTATCCTCCCGGGCGAAGAAGGATCGGGTGGCGATCTCCAGCACTGAGTGGCTTACGAGCCCCAGGGCGTAAAACCGCAGGGCGAAAAGGACCATCTCCGTGGATTCGATCCCGAAAGCGCCGCGCTGGAAAAGCAGCTCTACGGCGGGCCGGCCCAGCAGGATCAAACCCAGGCTGGCAGGGATGGCCAGAACCAGGATGGCCCGCGTGATTCCTGAGAGGGTGGCCCGGAAATCATTGCTGTTGCCACGGGCGGCCAGGGCGGCGAGGGTGGGAAAGGCGGCCGTGGCGATGGCCGAACCGATGATTGTCTCCGGCACCTGCATGAGCATCCAGCCGAAATTCAGGGCGGAGACGCTGCCCCTCGCCAGGCGCGAGGCCAGGTTGGTGGTCACCAGCAGGTTAAGCTGGAACACACCCATATCCAGGATGCGCGGCCCCATCAGAACGAGCACGCGACCCAACGAGGGGTGGCGCAGGTGGATGGTCGGCTGCCATCGGGCTCTCAGCCGGATCAGGCCCGGGACCTGGATCCCCAGATGCAGGAGAGCGCCAGCGACGACCCCCACCGCCAGGCCGAAGACCTCCAGCGGCGCGGCCAGAAACAGGGCTCCGGCAATGATGCCCACGTCGTACAGTAGCGGGGCCAGAGCCGGCAGCAGGAAGCTCTGGTGGGTGTGCAGGATGCCGGTTAGCACTCCGCTGGCGGCGAAGATGACGGTGGAGAACAGGATCAGGCGCATCAATTGCGCCGTGAGCGTTTGGATTTCGGGGGCAAAACCCGGCGCCACGGTTGTCCGCACCAGGATGGGCGCGGCCAGGGCGGTGACCATGGCCAGAGCCGCCGCGGCCAGCAAAACCAGGTTCAGCACCGTGCTGGCCAGCGTCCAGCCTTCCTCGGGGTCATGACGAGCGAAGTAGCCAGCCAGGACAGGGATGAAAGCGGAGGCCAGCGCCCCGCCGGAGATGAGGGTGAAGAGCAAATCGGGGACGTTGAAGGCGGCGTAGTAGGCGTCCATCTCGGGGCCGGTGCCGAAGGTCCGGGCGATGAGCACCTGCCGGACCAGACCCGTCAGTTTACTGCCCAGAAAGGCAGCCATGACGATGGCCGCATTGCCAGCGATACGCCCTCTGAGTCCATCCAGTTTGACTTGGGACATCGGTACCTTGGTCTGTGGTCAGGTGGTCCTACGACCATGAGTGTCCTCAGCGATCCAGGGCCGCCAGGGCCTCCGCGGCGCGGGCATAGTGCGGATTGTACTTGAGGGCCAGTTGGTAGGCCTGCCGTGCTTCGTCTGCCCGGCCCAGGGACTGCAGCGCCCGGCCCCGCCAGTAGTGGGACTGCTCCAGATTGCCCCCGGCTGAGGCCAGCGTGGCCTGGGTCAGGGTCAGCACATCCTGATAACGACCCACCGCCTGGTAGGCTTCGTAGGGGCCAAATTGATACCACAGCATCCGCCACGGGAGCCCCAGCTTCCTCGCCTGGTCGTAAGCGGCGCTGGCCTCTTCGTAGCGACCCAGCGCGGTCAGGTTCGTCCCCACGTTAAACCAGGCGAAGGGGTCAATGGGATCCTCTTCGGCCTCGGCCTGGGCCTGGGTCAGCGCGCCCTGGATCATGGCCGTGTCGTCCAGGTCCTGGCCCAGAATCGCAGCCAGGACGGGCGCCTGCTCCGGTGGGTAAATCACCACGTAGACGCGGTTGAAGACCCGCCACATGGCCTCGAACTCCTCGTAGGACAGGGTAACATCGGGGCCGTGCAGGGAATCGTAGGTGACGACCTGGCTGCTGGCATCGTCGTAGCCGATGACCACGCGGTAGTGGCCTAACTGGTCCCGCTGGCTGCGGATCAGCCACATCTCCGCCGTGATGGGGAAGCCGTTACTCAGCAACTGCTTCACACGCTCCAGGTTGCTGTTCACTCGCGCCAGCGCCCGAAAGCCCACCGATTGGGCGTAAGCGGCCAGTTCCTCCGGACTGACGTTCTTGTCCTCGGGGTCGGGTTTGAGAAAGGCTGCGGCGTCGAGCTGGTTCCCGGCCCAGCCATAATGGCTCAGGTGCATGGCGATGGTGGCGGGCCCGCAGTTGTTCCACCTCTGCCACTCGTGGGCGAAGCCGGTGAGACGCACGGCTGTAGCCATAGGTTTCAGAGGCACGGTGGCGGTCGGTGTCGGGGTAGGTGTGTGGGGACGAGTCATCGGCTCGTCCGTACGCGTGGCTGTGGCTGTGGGCGACGGGAGCGGTGTCGGTGTAGGTGATGGGACAGGGGAGCTGGGCAGGGAAGTGCCACTGACAAGGGGAGGGGACAAGGAGACCTGTCTCCTTGTCTCCCCGTCTCCTTGTCTCCCTGTCTCAGACGGTGGGGCCGGCGTGGGCAGATACAGGGGTTGGGGCTGGAGCTCACGCCACAGGCTTTGCGCCCGGCGGGGCAAATACTCCATGCGCCGGGCCAGACCTTCGGGATCCAGCAACAAAGCGGTACAGACCACGAATGACAGAATCAGGCCCAGAAATCCCAGCACCAGAATCAAGCCAGATCTTCTTCGAGTCATCGCACACTTGTTTACTGAACTCTGGCGTTTTTCTTCGTAGTGGCGAGTTTAGTCGCTTTCCGCGCCTGGAAACGACTGAAGTCGTTACTACGAGCCAGCTACGCCAATCCCAACTCCGCCAGCCTGGCTGCGGTGGGATGTCCGGTGGCGGGGTCCCAGCCACGGGCAGCGTAGTACTCCTCCAGCATCGTCTCCAGGTCGGGGAGCACGCCCGCCGCGCCTCCGTCGGGCCGTGGCTCGGTCAGGAAGCGCTGAGGCAGCGTGTCGTCGGCGCGGCCGATGCCGTAGCTAATGTTGATCAGCCGCTTGAGGTTGAACAAACGCTCGCCCGTGCGGAAGACGTCGTCGGTCGTCCAGTTCCATCCCATCGCCAGCTCGACCCATTCCGCCACCGTCTCCGGCCCTACACTCGCCTTGATGATGAACTTGCATAGCCCCAGCGGGTTGTAGAGCGCCATATAGTCCTGATAGCGGGCGGCCATGCTCCCTTTGCCGCGACTATCGTGGCGGTCGAAGGCGCCATCCTCCGTCTCGCCGAGGTGCGAAAGCCCTGGCACCTCGATTCCGTAGCCCCGCCAGTAGCTCAGTGCTTCCAGATGGCAGGCCCCGCGGTTGGCCGTGGCATAGTTGACCGCCATGCTGGCGAAGGCGCGCGGGTCGTGATAGGGGAGCTCCTGTCCCTTCACGTGCAAGGCGAAGTTTTCCGCCTCCGGGCCAAGCCGGGTGGCGGCCGACCGCACGCCGTCGGCCAGCAGATCGCCCAGCCCCTCCCGGCGAGCGATGCGATGGATCAACTCGATGATGGCGTCCGCGTCGCCCCAGCGCAGCGGCAGCCTGTCCGTGTCCTCGTCGTTCAGCAGCCCCTTCTCGTACGCTTCGAAGGCGAAAGCGATGTTGGCCGTGGTGGAGATGGTGTCCAGCCCGTAGCTGTTGCAGAGGTGATCCATGTAGACGATGCTGTGCAGGTCGTCGTTGAGCAGCAGACCGCCGAAGCCGGCCAGCGTCTCGTATTCGGGATTGTGAGCCTGCAGGCCAGCGTAGCGCCCTTCCTTGATCTCCACCTGTTTTCCGCAGCCGATGGGACAGGCAAAGCAGCGGTGGTGTTTGCTGAACATCGTCTCTGCTATCGTCTGCCCGGTGGTGCGCTGCGCCCCCTCACTCCAGCTCCCGCCGCGCCAGTTATCAACCGGCAAATCGCCGGCTCGCTCGGCTCCTGCGAGGCCGCCCGAGGTGCCCAGCTTGCTCATGCCGATGGAATTGGCTTGGATCCAACGATTGGCTGTCTTCACTGC
>Ga0209121_10001853_pt1 | contig 22036 bp, 20 predicted proteins | sample Cruoilmetagenom3_FD_187292 | JGI IMG/M metagenome (GOLD analysis project Ga0209121, IMG submission 187292) | Oil polluted marine microbial communities from Coal Oil Point, Santa Barbara, California, USA - Sample 3 (SPAdes) (version 2) | ecosystem: Environmental > Aquatic > Marine > Oil seeps ...
CCACTGCCTCAAGATAAACCTCCGTCTTGCCCGACCCGGTCACGCCTTTCAGCAACGTCGTGCCGTAGGCCCCTGATCGAACCGCCTCGCGCAACGTCTTGGCCGCCACCGCCTGATCTGTCGACAGGGTTTTCCCTGCAAATTCCGCATCAAGTTTCGGGTACGGCAAGTCCCTTGGTGCGACTTCCTGAAGTATCGCACCTTGCTCGATCAAACCCTTGATCACACTGCTGGACACCCCCGCCATCGCCGACAGTTCCGAGGGCGCAAACCCCGCCCCGCCGTGATCGTCCAGCACCTGCAAGACTCGTGACCGCGCGTCGGTCATCTTGGTCGGCGCAACCAAGCCCTTGCGTAATATCTTCCGCATGCTCGCAGGTTGCCCCAACCCCGGCGCCCGCGTTGCCAACCGCAACATCAACGACAGCGGCGTCAACGTGTATTCGGCAGCCTTGGTTAAAAACTCCACCATCTCGGCCCGCATCGGCGGCACATCCAGAACCCGCCCGATGGCGCGCACCTTGGATATATCGAAATCCCCGGCACCAGCCCCCCAAACCACACCCAAAACACGGCGCGGTCCAAGCGGCACCATCACGAAAGCCCCCGCAAAAACCCCGCCCTCCGGCGCTTTATAATCGAGAAACCTGTCCAGCGGCTCGGCTGTCAGCACTGCCACCAAATCACCTTCGCTAAAATACCCGCGCTCGGTTGCGTTAATATGTGGTTTCATAGCCATAATACATATTGTATGTTCCCCCAGAACGGATTGCGAGAGAGCATTCCGGTAAACAGGAAAAACGATATGAAATTTTTTGTAGATACGGCTGAAATCGCGGAAATCGCCGAGCTTAACGATTTGGGAATGGCTGACGGCGTCACCACGAACCCCTCGCTGATTATGAAATCGGGCCGTGACATACTAGAAGTGACCAAGGAAATCTGTGACCTTGTTGACGGCCCCGTTTCCGCCGAGGTTGTAGCACTGGAGGCCGACGCAATGATCGCCGAGGGCCGCAAACTGGGCGCCATCGCCGACAATATCTGCATCAAAGTCCCGTTAACGTGGGACGGCTTGAAAACCTGTAAGGTTCTAACGGACGAAGGTTTCAAGGTTAACGTCACCCTCTGTTTCTCAGCCAATCAAGCGTTGTTGGCTGCCAAAGCTGGCGCGACATTCATCAGCCCCTTTGTTGGTCGCCTTGACGATATCAACATTGATGGCATGGATCTGATCGCGGAAATTCGCCAGATTTACGACAACTATGCGTTTGAAACCGAAATCCTCGTGGCCTCGGTCCGCACGGTTAACCACGTCACCCAATCCGCCATCATCGGTGCCGATGTCGTGACTGTGCCACCTGCCGTGTTGAAAAAGCTGATAGATCATCCGCTGACTGCCAGCGGTTTGGAAAGTTTCATGAAAGACTGGGCCAAAACCGGCCAGAAAATCCTTTAAGGACATTTGCGCATGACCGATCCGTTGAACGAACTCAAAGGCGAAATCCTAAAGGACCCAGCCCTAATTCTGGACGACCCCGAGGTCATGCGCGCCCTCCTCCTTTCCGATGACGAGGCTAAAGGCGGCAACGTTGTCGACCTTCGCGGCGCCTTCGTGACACGGCTTGAGGAACGCCTGAACAAACTGGAAGATACGCACCGCACGGTGATCGCGGCGGCCTATGAAAACCTTGCAGGCACCAACCAAATTCACCGTGCAATCCTTGCCTTGCTGGATGCCGAAACTTTTGACGATTTCCTGCAAGCGATGAAGATGGACGTGGCTAATATCCTCGCTGTCGATGTCATTCACTTGTGCCTTGAAAGCGATAAAGCCGACGGTGGCAAGGCCATCGGCCCCGACGGCCCGCTGAAAGAAACCGTCATCGCGCTGCCCCTAAACGGCGTGTCCGCCTACATCACGGGGGGGCGAAACCGTGCAACGCGCCAAGTCACCCTGCGAACGGCAAGCGAGGCCAAGGCCGCCGTTTTCGGCCCGTCCAACACCGTGCAATCCGAAGCGATCCTGCGTCTTGATTTAGGGCCAAACAACCCGCAAGGCCTCGTCGCATTCGGCTCCTCTGACCCCAACCGGTTCGCGGCAGACCAAGGTACCGAACTACTGGCCTTCTTTGCTCAAACGCTCGAGCGTATATTGCGCCGCTGGGTGACGTGACTGAAGGCTCCGATCAAGCGCTCCACCTGTTGGAGCAATGGCTAGAGCGAATGCGTGCCGTGCGCGGTGTTTCCGAAAAAACGATCGAGGCTTACCGTCGTGACGTATCCGGTTTTCTCGGCTTCCTTGGCAGCCACCTAGGCGGCCCTGCCGGCAAGGCGGCGTTGGCCGCGGTTACCATCTCGGATATGCGTGCCTGGATGGCGTCCGAGCGAAACCGCGGCCTCTCCGCTCGGTCATTGGCGCGCTCATTGTCAGCGGTAAAAAGCTTCTATCGTTGGCTGGGTGAGGAGTTCGGAATAGAGGCCGCCTCCGTCACCGCCACCCGCGCGCCTAAGTTAAAGCAACGCCTACCACGCCCCGTAGACCCCGGCGCCGCCAAAGCTCTGATCGAGCGCGTGGAACTTCAAAACCAAACCCCCTGGATCGCCGCCCGCGACGTCGCCGTGGTCACACTGCTATACGGCTGTGGATTGCGAATATCCGAGGCCTTATCCCTGAACCGCGCCGACCATCCGCTGCCCGAAGTTCTGCGAATAAAAGGCAAGGGCGACAAGGTCCGCATCGTCCCGGTTTTACCCGCCGCCCGCGCGGCCGTCGCCGATTACATCAAACATTGCCCCTATACACTGCCCCCTGATGGGCCGTTGTTTCTGGGCCTGCGCGGTAAGCGATTAAACCCCCGCCAAGTTCAAAAAACGATGGAGCAATCCCGCCTGCAACTCGGCCTGCCCGCCACCGCGACGCCACACGCCCTGCGCCATTCCTTCGCGACACACCTGCTGGAAGCTGGCGGAGACCTGCGCTCGATCCAAGAACTTCTAGGCCACGCCTCGTTGTCCACAACGCAAGCCTACACTGCCGTAAACCAGGCCCGCCTGATGGAGGTTTACGATAAATCCCACCCACGCTCGAAACGCTAAAGCCTAATAACAACGATTCCGGCAACGATCACCAAAGCGGCAATAATCTTCCCGACGCTGGTCTTTTCCTTCAAAACCACCACGCCAATAATCACTGCGAACAGGACAGACGTCTCGCGCACCGCCGCCACCAGCGCAATCGGTGCAACCGTCATGGCCCAGACGGCAATCCAGTAAGTCGCCAGCGACAAAGCCCCCGCCATGGCCCCGATGCCCCACGCTTTGCGCGAGGTAACAAACACTCGCCGCCCGCGAGTCGCCCCTGTAAAAATCGCGAAAAACATCGCATCGAACACGAACAGCCAAGCCGTAAACATCGTAGCATGTCCGGCCACCCGCGCCCCCATGCCATCGACCAGCGAATACCCCGCCGTGCAAGCCGCCGAACCGAGCGCCAGCGGGATCAAACTGCGCGTTTCGCCATCCTTGAAAACGCCGTTCGCCATCATCATGACGCCGATACCGATCAAGGCTATCCCCAGATACTCCTTGGTCTGCACGCTATCCGGCAGCAGAAAAAACCCGACAAGAACCACCATCATAGGGGCCGAGCCCCGCGCAATTGGATAGACCCGACTAAGGTCACCATGCTGATACGCCGCCGCCAGAAAAAGTTTATAGGCCGTGTGCAATGCCCCGGACCCGAGCAGCCAAACCCAGACAATTCCGCTGGGCATGGGTGTAAATAGGGTCATCGCCAAGCCCATCACGCCTTGCGTCAGCGTTAACAACAACATCCCTTGAAACCGGTCTCCGCCACCACGAATAACCGCGTTCCAGCTGGCATGCAGAACCGCCGCAAATAGCACCGCCAAGAATACATAGAATTCCATTAACTATGTCCCATAAAGGTGGCTCTCCCGCCCTTCGGTTGGGCGTGGCCTCGCTTCGCTCGGCGGTTGCTCATCATTTATTAACCATTCTTCTGTATAAGATTCGATACTGAGCGAGGCGGGCTTTCCACCCGTGGGTTTATCGCGCCAACAGACTTTGAATTCCCGTTGCTCATTTTGCAACACCAATTAACCGCCCGATCGTTGCGCCGCCTGACAAGCGGTATTTGGCAGCGACACACCTCAGGGTTCGGGCCTTGGCGCGGTAAATCCGTCCTCATGTTACAGGTGGTTTCTAACCCGAAGCACCGAAATTATGGTCTGCATGACCTCCCCGAGTATTTTCAGGCATCAAGGCGCGGGTTTCACCCGAACGCCTCTTTTTTCGTGCCGTTTTTTCAATCCCGATGATTGCTTCGAGTTCAAAGTAACATTGCCTTCCAATGGGCGTTCCTGTAATGTTCTTTTTTTGAGCGTTGATTTAATAGAGGAATACTTGATGATTAATGGAAGTTGTTGTTGTGGGGCGGTCAAATTTGAACTGCTAAATAGACCGTCAATGATTGGCACCTGCCATTGTTCCAGATGTCGAAAGCTCGGCGCGAGCACCATCGCATTCGTCAAAAAGGAGGACCTTAATTGGATCGAAGGTCGAGAACTCGTTCGGCTTTTTGAACCCACGGCCCCATATATTTACGGTCGTTGTTTCTGCAAAATATGTGGTAGTTCACTGGGCGAGATATTATCTAAAGAAGATAGCTTTCCAATTGCAGCTAATGCCCTTGATGGAGACCTCGACCTGACTAATCAGTTCCACGAGTTTGTTGGCGAGAAACCTTCATGGTATGAAATTTGCGACAATGCGCCTCAGAACGACGGGCATCCGGCGACCTCATGATTTCTACGCCATGGGAACGTTGCCCATGGCATCTTCCTCTGCATTCGTTCGAGCTTACTGTGGCGTATTTACATAATTTCGGAAAACACTATGAGACCAAATCTACGAAAAAAAGCTATCGCTGTTTGTGATAAAAAAATAGCACAGAAGGGCGAGGCCGTTGGCCTTTCTTTCTATGCATTTTTCGCCAATAAAAATGATAACCCCGAACTTTTGATGGAAGCCGCGATATGGTGGATAAAAACGCATGAACTCGACCACTTTGTTAAGGCAACGAAGGTACGCGCTATGATCAAAGCTGGGCTTTGATAGCACAGCAGTTTTATCATAGGCGATATCAACTCAACGATATCGCCTATGATAAACAATTTCCGGTGTCTCCTAAAAAGAAAACCCCAAAGTCACCCCAACGCCTCGTTACACCGTCCGCAAACACCTTCATGCGTATGCTTGCCAACATCCGGCAGAACCTTCCAGCAACGTAAGCACTTCTCGCCCACGGCCTTCTCGAATTCCACGCCAACGTCGGGAACCTCCGGCAAACGGAAGGCGCGGTCAGGCAATGGATCGTTCGAAAGCGACACAGCCGATGTAATACACACATCCGCAAAATCCACGCTTTTCACAATCGCCAGCATCTCCGCATCGCGAATATGCACCGTCGGCGCGGCCTCTAGCGAGGCACCGATAACCTTGGCCGTCCGTTCAATCTCGATCGCGCCGGTTACGACACGGCGAACTTGGCGGACAACCTCCCACTTGGCGGCCAACGCGTCGTCACGCCACGCAGTAGGCGTTTCAGGGAAGTCCAGCATATGCACGGAACTCTCCGCCCCCGGGAAGCGCTCCAACCACACGTCTTCCATCGTGAAAGACAACATCGGGGCAAGCCATGTCGTCAGGCGGTGGAACAAAATATCTAGCACGGTGCGCGCCGCGCGCCGTTCAATCGAGTTACCATCACAATACAAAACATCCTTGCGAACGTCGAAATAGAAAGACGACAGATCAACCGTGCAGAACTGGAACAGCTTCTGGAAAACCCCTTGGAAGTCATGGGCCGCATAGCCGTCACGCACCACCTTGTCGAGTTCCGCCAAACGGTGCAGAACCCAGCGTTCAAGTTCGGGCATGTCAGCCACATCAAGGCGTTCAGCCTCGTCAAAGCCGTTCAAATTCCCCAGAATAAACCGCATGGAGTTCCGCAAACGACGATAACTATCCGCCACGCCTTTCAGGATTTCGTCGCCGATCCGCTGGTCATTTGTATAATCCACCTGCGCCACCCAAAGGCGCAGAATATCGGCGCCGTACTGGCGGATAACCTGATCCGGCGCGATAGTATTACCGATGGATTTGGACATCTTCATGCCCTTGGCATCCAGCGTAAATCCGGCGGTCACAACCGCGCGGTAAGGCGCACAGCCCTTTGTGCCAACGGACTGCAACAACGACGAATGGAACCACCCGCGATGCTGATCCGTACCCTCAAGATACACATCCGCGATCCCGTCAGGTGAACCGTCTTCACGATCACGGATAACAAACGCATGGGTCGAACCACTGTCGAACCACACATCCAGAATGTCGCTAACCAGCTCCCACTCATCCGCATCGGCCACGCCTTCAAGGAAACGCTCACGTGCCCCTTCGACGAACCACGCATCAGCACCTTCCTCGCGGAAAGCCGCGGCGATCCGGTCATTCACGGCCTTATCGCGCAGAATTTCAACATCGCCACGCTCGGAGACCTTGATGAAGCAAGACAGGGGCACACCCCAAGCCCGCTGACGCGATAGAACCCAATCAGGGCGGTTCTCGATCATCGAATACAGCCGGTTGCGGCCGCTTTTCGGCGTCCATTTCACATTGTCGATCTCGGTCAAGGCACGCTGGCGGATAGTCTTGCCGTGCGTATCCATGCCGTCATTCAGGTCTTTATCAATCGCCACAAACCACTGCGGCGTGTTGCGGAAAATGATCGGAGCCTTGGAGCGCCAGCTATGCGGATAGCTATGCTTGATCCGCCCACGTGCGATCAGAGCATTCGCCTCGACTAGCTTAGAGATCACGGCTTGGTTGGCCTTGCCCTCTTTGCCCTTGCGATTGAAAACCTCAAGGCCAGCGAAGAACGGTACGAATTCCTCAAACGCGGAATCCTCGTTGACGTTGTGGGTCATACGGTCGGTCCAACCGCGCTTGGTGAAGGCTTCGTAGTCGTCTGCACCGTGGGATGGGGCGGTATGCACAAAACCCGTTCCGGCATCGTCTGTAACGTGGTCGCCGTCAATCATTGGGACACCTTCGGGGTAATTCCAGAATGGATCGAGATCGGCGAAGGGGTGCTTGCAGGTCATAAACTGTAGCTGATCCGCAGGAACATCCTGAACGCGGGACCAATCTGTCACGCGAGATTTCTCCAGCGCATCTTCGGCCAACGAGTCAGCAAAAATTAGCAGATCACCCTCAGATGTCCAACTTTCCTCTTCGGTAGCCTCAACTCGATAAAGTCCGTAGGGAATTTCGGGATTAAAAGCGACTGCCTTGTTAGAGGGAATAGTCCAAGGAGTCGTAGTCCAGATTACGACACTCGCATCCCGCAGCGATTCCGGGAAATCATTTCTTTTCTCGAGGTCATAACTATAGCTCGCAACAGGAAACTTAACCCAAATCGTATGGCTCTGATGGTCGTGATACTCGATCTCGGCCTCGGCCAGCGCGGTCTTCTCAACCGGCGACCACATCACCGGCTTCGACCCGCGATACAAAGATCCGTTCATGACGAACTTCATGAATTCTTCAGCAATCACCGCCTCGGATTCAAAATCCATCGTCAAATACGGCTTGTCCCACTTGCCCTGCACGCCAAGGCGTTTGAATTCTTCGCGCTGGATGTCCACCCAGCCTTGGGCGAACTTCCGGCACTCGCCGCGCAGCTCGTTGATCGGCACGTCGTCCTTGTTCTTGCCTTTGGAACGATACTGCTCCTCGATCTTCCACTCGATCGGCAGGCCGTGGCAATCCCAACCCGGCACGTAACGCGCATCAAAACCCAGCATCTGATGCGAGCGCACAACCATATCCTTCAGGATTTTGTTCAGCGCATGGCCAATATGCAGATGCCCGTTGGCGTATGGAGGGCCGTCGTGCAGGATAAAAGGCTTGCGATTATCCTCTGCTTTGGCCTTTGCACGTAGACGTTCGTAAAGATCCATCTCGGCCCATTTCGCCAGCCATTCTGGCTCGCGTTTCGGCAATCCGGCCCGCATCGGAAAATCGGTTTTCGGCAAGTTCAGAGTCGTCTTATAATCGGGTGTTTCGGCGCACATTTTGCTATTCCGTAATCAAGAAAAATTCTGGGGTGGGGCAGCGCGGAGTTTCCATACGCCTGTGACCGGCAGCTTTTACAGTGCCGGGGTGCTAATTCGTATGATAATCGCAAGCATTTTCCACATATTCGACGGTATACGCGCAAGCCCGCCTGCGGTCCAGCGTCGAATTGCAGTAGGGCGGCCAACGTGCTAGCAACGCGCAAACGAAAAGGAATACCCGATGAACCTGCTAGACAAAATCCGCCGCGCATTTCTTTGGCCCGGCACTGTTTTAACCGCAAAACTGGGCATTGATCCAGATAGCGAGTTTGGCCTGCTGCGCTCCATGTTCAACACGTTGATCTGGACGGCTGTTGGCCTTGGCATATTGTTCATAGTTGTATTTTGAACGCCCTTCCCCCGCGGTTTCCGATAACCGCAGATGAAATTGACATGGTGGTAACCGAGTTCTACGCCCGTGTGCGCGAAGACGAGGTTCTGGCCCCCGTATTCTTCCAAAGCCTGCCACCCTTGCCAAAAGCATGGATGGCACACGAGGAAAAGATCGCCGCATTTTGGCGTAATGCGATCCTGTTTGAACGCTCCTACGACGGCAACCCGCAAAAAGTGCACTCCGAGCGCGATGCGGTCGAAGCTGAACACTTCGCTGTCTGGCTGGACCTGTTCGACGTGGTGCTGAAAGAAAAGCTGCGCCCTGAACAAGCCGCCACATGGTCCGACCTCGCCCACCGTATTGGCCGTGGGTTGAAAATGGGCGTCGTGCAAGCCCGCGCCAAATACGGTGATATACCGGACCTGGATTTAGGCTAGCGCAACCGCCGAGCGAAGCGAGGCCACCCCCAACCGAAAAGGGCCGAAACCCTCCCGCCCGTCAGGGTCGTCGTTTTGCTATGCAAAACGAAACCCCTCCCGTTGGACCAAGCCTCGCCTACGGCTCGGCGGTCGGTGACACATCTTCGCCCTTCGCTTCGTTCTTTTGCAATATCCGATTGCCCCATGCCATCGCGACCAGCACCAGCCCGAACACCAGGAAAGAGACCACGCGCAGCAGACCGTCCAGCCCTGACATATCAATCAGGTATACCTTCGCCACCGTCAGCCCCACCGCTACCAAGGCCAAACGGCGCAATAGCGCGGACTGGCGCATAAACGCCATCACCAGCAGCGCAACGGCAAGCAACATCATGGCGACGGTATAGCTGTAAAGTTCGCCGTCTAACGTGCCTTTATAGGAGCTAATGTTATTGCCCTGCCAGAAGCGCCGGATTTCCAACCCGATGTAGAACGCCACCAGAAGCGCTCCGATCACGCCAAGCCATTTGCGCAAACCCTTGCCCAAATGTTTAAACCGCAGCGCCACCAACGCCAACAGCAGACCCGGCAGAGCATAGGCGGCAAAAATGCTGTCCAACACATACGGTCCGCCAATATCTGCCCGCTCCCACGCTCCGTTCAACGGATTAACGCCGATCACCGAAACCACCATCAAAGCCCCGCCCAGCACCGCATAGATCGAGGCCAACGTGATCCTTGTGCGTCGAAGCTCGACGCCATCGCGAACCCGATACAACTGGTTTGCGCTGGAAATCAGCCAGATAAGCCCGATCAACGAGAACCCCAGATACCCTGCATCAAGATTAATATGATCGAAATACCTGCTTAACATCACGGTGAAGAAAATACCCGACAGTGACCATATCGCGGATTCCAGCATGACAACCACGCCTTGACGCACATTTTTGCGCTTCAGCAAATAGGCAGCAACCAGCAGCCCGATAACCCCGACAAATGCCAAAATCGCCTGCCATAATTCAGCATCAAACGCCCAGATCACACCCGGATCAAGCACTAGTCGCCATGACACCGTTACAACGCCCACCTGCACATAACGATCAAACAGCGGCAAATCGAACTTGCGCCCCATCCACGAAGCCGCCGCGATCATAACGCCCAAGGCCAGCGTTAAGGCAAACGATCCAACTATCACGATCAACACGAAGCTAAGCATCGAAATGGCGGACAATGCAAACATCGCCGTGCGCAACCTGTCTTCCCCGTCTTTGCGCGAGAAGCGTTCCGCCAGCACCGTCATCGCAATCGCAATCACTGACAGGTAAAGCGCCCAGTTGCCGGAGCCCAACACGTAACTTGGTGCCCACGCCACCTCGGCAATGATCGCGGCAATCGGGGCGTAAACGGCAGCAATCGCCGCGTCTACCTTTACAAGTTCGGCATTTCGCGAACTACGCCACGCAAACAACAGACTGATACCCAGCGCCCCAAACAACAGAACCGCCATCACGGGCGAGGCGAAATCCAGCTCAGGGCGCAGCGCATCATCAAGCCACGCTTGTTGAACGCCGCTCTGACTTCCGGCCTCCAACCCCATAATGCCAAGCCCGATTGCGGCCGGAAGATACGCCATATCGCGCAAGGCGGGGGCCTCTTCCATCCAGATAATCGTGGCAACCAGCAGAATCACGATGCCTGCAACGGCCAGCCAGAAAACCGACGGGTCGATCACATAAGCCATGCCAACAAAAACCGACGAGGCCATGATCGCACCAGCCGCCAGACGGGTCGGGAACTCGGAATGGCCTTTTTCCTTTGGTGCGTTATCCTTGGATTTCTTACGCCAATCCAGCTTAAGAACACGCGCCCCTGCATGTTTCGGAGTCGCACTTCGCATCGGAATAGCAACCGAAAGCGCCATCACGATTAACGCAAACGCGATGAAATACAGCTCGTGACTGTTGGCCACATACAGCAACCAAGACGCCACATACGCCCCGATCAACCCCAGCGCCGACAACCAAGCCCAACGTTTGATCGTATCAATGGTTAGCGCCACCGCCGCTATTCCAGCGAAATAGAATTGCAGGAACTGACTACTATCGCTCTCGCCACCTACAAGAAACGGCGCGGCCAAGGCGCCAAATACGCCTACAATTGCCAACAGCGGACCATAGAACCAGCCAAGGACCACGGCCAAAGCACCGGTTAATCCAAGCCCGATAAATGCCATTTCCGGCCCAATCAGCCCGTACATCATTCGCGCCGAAATCACGCCTGCGAACATCGAAACCAACCCCGCGCCCGAGAATACAGACGGCAGCAATTCAAACGAACCGTCCTCGTCACTACCAAGTTTCCGACGGACAAATTCGCCCGCACCGATCAGGATCAGGCCAAAAGCAATCGACGCCATCACGCGCCGTTCAGGGCTAAGCAGGCCGTTCTCGACACCGTATTGCACAAGGAAAACCCCCGCCAATGCAAGCGAGGCAGCGGCCACTGCGAAGAACCAGTTCTTTTGAAGCCACGCGACGATTTTCTCACCAGTCCCGGGCTTGAAAACAAAGGCTTTCGGGGTTTTTGGTGGCTGTTCAGGCTCGCTTTGCACAGGATCGGTCGGCACTTTGGCCGCAATCGGTGCTTTGGGTTTTTCCTTGGGCGGCTCCCATGGCTGATGAGGCTTCGGTTTGACCTTTTGTGGCGCCACTTGGGCTACAGGCTCGGCGCCGCCACCGCTCAAACTTTGAACGCGACGTTCCAACGCCGCGATCTGTTCTTTCATATTATGTGTACGGAAAAGTAAAAAAATAGGTAAAACAAATGCGACAATAGCGGCTGCAAGTCCAAGTATAACATATTCCACGATAAAACCCCTCTATAATCGCGTAACGCTATCTTTTAACGGGGAATTAATCAATCCGGCTTATTTGAGCATTCCTGCCAAGGCACGTTTCAAAATGCCCGATACACCGGGGCGCTTGAGGGCGTTAAACGGCATGGGTCGGCAAACCTCCATCGCGGCAAGACCAACCCTTGCGGTTAACGCGCCGTTAATAACCCCCTCGCCAAATTTGCGCGAGACTTTGGACAATGCCCCGCCCCCTGCGACCGAACTGATCATGTCATCCCCGATCGCCACCGCGCCCGTCGCCAGCAAATGCGTTGCAACCGCGCGCAGCAAGCGCCATGATCCCAGCGTTCCGGCACGGCCACCGTAAACCTCGGCAATGCGACGCACCATGCGCACGTTGGTGGTTAACGCCACCAGCACATCAACCATCGCCAACGGGATCAACGCGGTTGCGGCGGCAACATTTCGCGCGGAGGTCTGAACCTCCAACACTGCCATTTGATCCAGCGGCGCCATCAGTTGGCGTTCGGCCAAATCGATAAGGTCGGGCCCGTCAAAAACGTCACCTTTGTGCTCGGCAACAGTCTGGCGCGGCCAGCGCAATTCCTCGCGCGAGGCGTAAAAACCGTCGAGCTTTTTGATGATTTTCTGCGCCACCGGCAAACTGGCGTCCGTCTTTGCATCGGCCACTTCACGGCGCAGGGCGTCAATTTTCGACAATCGCGTGAACGCCACAAGCTCGCGCAGCAGCACGATCAGCAACACAAACCCAACCAACGCCAGAAGTCCAAGCGCCACCTGCCCAAGATACGCATTTCGCGTTAGCAGTTCGTTAACAAAGTCCCACACCGCGAGCGAGACCATCATTCCGATCAATGCGAGAACTCCACCCCAAAATAGCCGACCCAGCCAACTGGTTTTTCGCGCCGCAATCCGTGTCACCTGCTGCATGGCGTGACCTTCGGATTCCGGCACGGGCAAGGCATCTTGCGGGGTTTCTGCCTCGGCGTCGGGCAGGTCGGTGTCGATCAACACAGGACCACGACGGGTTTTGGTTTCCTCTGTCATAAGCGATCTCCGATCAAGAATTGCGTGGCCTTGTCCAGCCGGATATGCGGCAGGCCATCCCCCGGTTTTCGGGTCAATACGGGGGGGGCAAAGCGCATGACATCGAAATCCCCGTCCAGCCAGTCTGTTGCACCTTGCCGTGCAGGTGTTAACAAATGCGCCGGATCGTTGGGCAATTCGCCCGCGTGCATCGCGGCAGCCTTACCGGTTTCCAACAACGTGCCGCGCACCAGATCGAGGGGGCGCCCCTCGTGTGTCACCGTCTGTTCGACGGTCGCGCGCAAACTGGCGATAGACATCGCGCCAGTCCTGGCCCCTTTGAAATCCGCACGGTCTTTGGCATCGCGCAGCATCGCTTGCATGATCGCGGTAAGTTGCGGGTGCTGCGTGTGGTGCAAATGGTCGGCCTTGGTCGCAACAAACAGGATTTTTTCAACCCGTTTACGTAGAATTTTCGACAGCCATGTGTTTTTTCCGGGCCGGAAACTGGTCAAAATATCGCCCATCGCGCCGCGCAGATCCTCGACCGCTTGTGGCCCTGCATGAATCGCACCCAGCGTATCGACCAGCACAATCTGGCGATCAATTTTGGCGAAGTGATCGCGGAAGAACGGCTTCACAACTTTGCGTTTATAGGCCTCGAAACGGCGTTCAAATTCCGCATAAAGCATTTTGGAGCGCGGTTTTTCCGGTCGCTCTAGCGGGCAGAAGGTTAACACGGGCGAACCTTCCAGATCACCGGGCAGCAGGAACCGGCCGGGCGCACAGGCGGAAAATCCGGCTTCGCGGCTGGCGGACAGGTATTCAGTGAATCCTTGTGCCAAATCCTGCGCCGTGGGCTCGTCCAGTTCCGCAGTTTGGTCGCAGCCCTCAAGCTGGACAAGCCAGCCCTCGGCCTGCGATGCTCGGCCTTGCGAGCGAGCTTGCTGTAATGCCTGTTCAGACCATTCAGCATAGCTTTGACTTAACAACGGCAGGTCCAACAGCCATTCGCCGGGATAATCCACGATATCAATATGCACGGTTTTCAACCCTCGCATTCCGGCCATCAGACCACGCGGTTGCACCTTCAACGACAGGCGCAACTGGCTGATCGCGCGCGTTGAATGCGGCCAATGCAGTGTGGATCCGGTCAGCGCGGCCAGATGGGTTTCATAGGCAAAACGCGGCACGGTATCGTCCGGCTGCGGCTGCAAAAACGCCGACACAATCCGCCCTTCACTGGCCGCCAGCAGTTGCGGCATCCGCCCACGGTCCAGCAGGTTCGCCACCAGCGAGGTAATAAACACCGTTTTACCAGCCCGCGATAACCCCGTCACACCGATACGGATCACCGGTTCGAACATCTCGGTCACACCGTCGGATGCATCCTCGACCGCGCGGGCGATTGTGTCTGTGATACTGCCAATTCCCATCGACGGCCCCTTAAATTTTGTTCCCTTTCATATAGTCAGCAGTTTGCAGAATTACAGGGTCTCTTGGCAAACCCTGATTTTCAGGGTACGCGGGGGCATGCCCAGATATGCGTTAAAAATCGAATATGATGGCCTGCCGTTTTGCGGCTGGCAAAAGCAGCCCAACGTGCCGTCGGTTCAGGGTTGTATCGAGGCGGCCTTGCGCATCCTGGAACCGGAATGCGAGGGCATTCAGGGTGCGGGCCGTACCGACACGGGCGTGCATGCCACGGGACAGGTTGCGCATGTGGACATGGCGGCGGACTGGGACCCGTTTCGCCTTTCCCAAGCGGTGAATTTCCATATGAAACCGCAACCCGTCGCGATTGTTGATGCGACGCGTGTGCCGGATGATTTCCACGCGCGGTTTTCTGCGGTCGAACGTCGATACCTGTTTCGCATGGTTCAACGCCGTGCGCCGATGACGTTTGACGAGGGGACTGTCTGGCGGGTTAACCATCCGATTGACCCCGTCGCGATGCAAGAAGGCGCGAATTATTTGCTGGGAAAACATGACTTCACCACATTTCGTTCGTCGATCTGCCAAGGGTTAACGCCGGTTAAGACTTTGGACGAATTACGCGTCGAAACGCTGGAGTATTCCGGCGGGGTTGAATACCGCTTTCACGTCCGCGCCCGCAGTTTTCTGCACAATCAGGTCCGCAGTTTCGTTGGTACGTTAGAACGCGTCGGCGCAGGCGCATGGGCCCCCGAGCGGGTAAAACATGCGCTGGAATCCATGGACCGCGCAAAATGCGGGCCGGTTTGCCCACCGCATGGCCTGTATCTGGCCGAGGTAACCTACCCTGAAAACCCCTTCGCCTAACCGAAGATAAAATCGTCCTGCGTGAACATGTCCATCGTTAACGAGGTGGAATCTATGGTGGTGACAATTAGCTGTTCATCCCCATATTCCAGCTTTGCACCCTCAACGGTCGGCACAAAAACGATATCCTCGTAATAGTACAACATCGAGGCGTCGCGCAGGTCGATTTTATCCACGCCCAGCTCGAAATCCATGATGTAGTCTTTGCGCCCGTCGGCAATAAATTCGAATACATCCGCCCCCGCGCCCCCCCACAACATATCGCTTCCGCGCCCGTCAATCAGGCGGTCATCCCCGCCCATGCCACGCAGTTCGTCACTGCGGCCAAAGCCGAAAATCGTATCGTCAGCGTCCGTGCCCGTCAAAATATCGACAACTGCACCACCATGAATGATATTGGCACCGTTGGGGATATTCATCGAAAACTGCGTGAACCCATGATCCGTTGCGCTGCTAACAAAGATGTTCACCGTACCGTCAATCACCGTGGCTTCGATATCCGTGACGTTTTGCAACGTCATCCCGGCGCTGTCGGCCACCGTTGCCAGCACGTCCAATTGGCCTTTGTAGGTTACCTCGAACAGAGTGATCCCGTCGTCCGCCCCCCCCGCCAGCAAGAAGTGTCGCCCGTCAGCCTCGAAAACCTCAAGCGCTGTGACGCCGGCGAAACGTGTGTCGTTGGTGTCGACCAGCCGTTCCACCTCGTTCATCACGCCCCATTCAGACACCCGCATCACCAGCAGCGAATCCGTGCCCGCCGAGGCCACAATCAAAAACGCCCGCGCGCCCACATCCACCGCAGCCATCGCCGTGATGCCGCTAAACCCGACATCCCCGGCCGCAACCGTATCCAGCAGGTTCAACGAACCACCCGCGCCAATTGAAAAACTGTGGAAACCTGCATCCAGTGCCGAAGCGACGAACACGAAAGTTTTGCCATGCAGGACGCCGGATTCGATCACGCTGACATCGCCCAGAAACATGTCAATCGTGTCGTTTTGCAAGAACGGGTTCGACAACGTCCCGCCCGCTTGCAGATCAAACCGAAAAAACCCGCCACGCCCCCAAATGGAGCCGTAAAGATAGCCGTTTGCGCCATCTTCAACCACCGTGGTAAATTCCCAATTCGCATAGGTCGAGGCCGCATCCATATAGGTGTTGGCCACCGCAAAACTACCATCGGCGCCGATTTCATAAACGGTTTGATTGTCGTCCGCGTTGGCTGAGGGCAGCAGATAGGTCGATCCGTCGATGGTGAATACGGTTAGATCCGAGACCGCCTCCGTCCCGGAGGAAATCGACCACAACACGTCGTCACTGGCCACAAGTGACCCGTCGTTAAGGATTTCGTAACTGCTTAACCCTGCATCCGCCGCGCCTGCGACCAGCAGATAGTTCCGTCCCGAAATCGAGACCGTTTCCATATCCGACAACCCAAGCAGTTGCCGTTCAGGCGAATCGAATTCCGCCCGCAAAAATTGAAGTTCCGCCCACATAGAGCCCTCCTGCCGATATTCACAGGATGGCCGACGGAAGTTAACCAATGTTAAATTCCGGCGCAGATTTTCAAAGGTGGTTAATCAGGTATTAAACAGGAAGTGCATCACATCGCCGTCTTTAACGATATATGTCTTGCCTTCGGACCGCATCTTGCCCGCTTCTTTGGCGCCCTGCTCGCCGTTGAATTCGACGAAATCATCGTATGCGATGGTTTCAGCGCGAATGAACCCGCGTTCAAAATCACCGTGGATAACGCCAGCCGCTTGCGGGGCTGATGTGCCTTCATGGATAGTCCATGCGCGGGCTTCTTTGGGGCCAACGGTGAAATATGTTTGCAAGTGCAACAGCGCGTATCCCGCCTTGATAAGCCGATCGAGACCAGCCTCTTGCAGACCCATTTCGTCAAGGAACATCTCGGCTTCCTCGGCGTCCAACTGGCTGATTTCTTCTTCAATTGCGGCAGAGATCACGACCGATGCCGCGCCTTGCTGTTCGGCCATCTTGGCGACAGCATCGGAATGGGCATTACCGTTCGCGGCATTTTCTTCTTCGACGTTGCAAACAAACAGAACCGCTTTCGAGGTCAGCAATTGCAACCCGTCCCACGTCTTGCGATCTTCGGCGTCAACGTCCACCGTCCGCGCAGGCTTGCCGTCTTCCAGCGCCGCTTTGGCCGCGTTCAACAGGCGTTCCTGATCGACCGCCTCCTTATCGCCACCACGCACTTTGCGCACGATGTTAACCAGACGTTTCTCGATGCTTTCGAGATCCGCCAGCATCAGTTCAGTCTCAATCGTTTCCGCGTCCTGAACCGGGTTCACACGGCCATCGACGTGAGTCACATCATCGTCTTCAAAACAACGCAGCACGTGGGCAATCGCATCACATTCGCGGATGTTGGCCAGGAACTGGTTGCCCAACCCCTCGCCCTTGGAGGCCCCCTTCACGAGGCCCGCGATATCCACGAACGTCATTTGCGCGGGCAAAATCTGCTTGGAACCGGCAATCGCCGCCAGTTTGTCCAGCCGCACATCCGGCACGGAGACGATTCCGGTGTTCGGTTCAATCGTGCAGAACGGGAAGTTCGCCGCCTGCGCCGCTGCCGTTTTGGTCAGCGCGTTAAAGAGTGTCGATTTACCCACATTGGGCATGCCCACAATACCGGTCTTGAAGCCCATAACAGCCCTCGTTTGAATAATACGTTTGCGGGGCTTCTAGGGGGGATGGGGCGCGGGATCAAGGGGCCAGAATGTGCCTTGTGGCCCCGCTGATCCGAACCGATGCCCCTTTTCCTTGCAGCGCCGTGACCTGAAGAAACGACCCTGCCCCCATGTCTACGCCCTGATAGACGTTGAAGGGTTGGTCTGAATGGTCGGCGTCGCGCAGGTATCCGGCAAGGGCTGCAGCGGCAGCACCTGTTGCCGGGTCCTCGTATACGCCGTGGCCTGCGAAGGGGTTGCGGCTGTGGATTGTGCCATCGGCGTCGCGCCAGATCAGGTTGATCGTAACCAAGCCGAATTCCTGCATCAGGGCTGCACCCGTATTGAAATCGTATTCCATGTTCTGCAAGCTGGTGTGATTTTTCAGCGGAATCAACAGGTGTTCGGCCCCGCCGTTTACTTGCATGATTTCCAGCGTCTGGTCGATGTCGTCCAGCGACCAACCGAACATTTCCAACGCCCGTGCCACCAACGCCGGATTCGCCGTGCGGTAACTGGTCTGCGGGGATTGCAGGATGGAGGACCAGCCGTCATCGGCCTTAACAGCCTCCACGCTTACTTCGGTATCGTTCAGGATCAGCGGATAAACCCCCGCGCCGTTCGCCGCGCCCAGCGCGGCACCAAGGGCAATCGTTGCATGGCCGCAGAACGCCACCTCGGCTTGCGGGGCGAAATACCGCGTGCGAAACCCGTCGCCTTGCGGCGCGGCAAACACTGTTTCGGAATAACCGACATCCGCCGCAACTTGCTGCATCACCTCGACCGAGGGCAGTTCATCAAGCAAGACAACCCCCGCCGGATTGCCGCCCTGACCGTTCAATGCAAATGCTGCGATTCTTTGAATATCCATCGTCTTTCCCCTCATATTTTCGTTGAAAGTAAACGTAGGTATGACACCCCCGCATTTGAAATGACAATTTGTGATGAAACCCATCACGCACGGCGCGCGGCCATCTTCCCCATTGATTTTCCCGCCCCCATCGCGCAAACCATGCTTAAACCCGAAGGGACCAGCCATGACACGCATAGACACCAAATTCGCCGCACTTAAATCCGAAGGCAAATCCGCCTTCGTTTCGTTTATCATGGCGGGTGATCCTGACTATGACAACTGCCTTGAAATCGTGCGCGGACTTCCTGCGGCAGGTGTTGACGTGATCGAGCTGGGGATGCCCTTCACGGACCCTATGGCCGATGGTCCTGCGATCCAGTTGGCGGGGCAACGGGCGCTGGCGGCGGGCATGACGGTTAACCGCACGTTACAGATGGTTCGGGATTTCCGCGCGGGGGATGATACCACGCCAATCGTGCTGATGGGGTATTACAATCCGATTTATAACAAAGGCGTTGACAAGTTTTTGGCCGAGGCTAAGGAAGCTGGAGTTGACGGATTGATCGTGGTGGACCTGCCCCCCGAAGAGGACGCGGAGCTTTGCATTCCTGCCCGAGCCGCCGGTATCAACTTCATTCGATTGACGACCCCTACAACGGACGAGAAACGCCTGCCGACGGCTTTGCTCAATTCCTCCGGCTTTATCTATTACGTTTCGGTTAACGGCACGACGGGTGCCGCGAGCGCCGATGCCAGCGTCGTCGCCCCCGAGGTTGCCCGCATCAAGGCCAGCACCGACCTTCCGGTTTGCGTGGGCTTCGGGATTAACACACCCGAAACGGCCGAGGCGATTGCCGGAATTGCGGACGGTGCAGTTGTGGGCACGGCGATTGTGAAGCAGATCGCGGACGGGAAACCGACGGCGGATGTGTTGGCGTTTGTTAAGACTTTGGCGGACGGGGCGCATCGGGGGTAGTGGTGGGTGAATCACCCACCCTACGGGAAGTTAAATTTGTTTCCGTGCGATTGTTGCGGGTTGAAGATACCGATGCTGTCTTAAATTTCGAACTGGAAAACCGCGCTTGGTTCGAACAGTGGGTGCCACCACGCCCAGACGGGTATTTTTCGCGTGAAACGTTGCGGAAAACTAACGAAAGTTTGGTTAACGAAGCGAAGATCGAAACAGCGTATATGCATCTGATACTGGGTGAGAGCAGTCGGATTGTCGGGCGTATCAACCTGTCGAACATTCAACGCGAAAACTTTGCGTCGGCAGATGTCGGATACCGTATCGCACAAACCGAAACCGGGCGCGGTATCGCGCGTCTTGCGGTCGGGTTAATTGAAGGCATGGCGCGGAGCGACTATGGTTTGGGAAGGCTCTACGGTTCGTGTCTTGCGACCAATCCAGCATCCAGCGCCGTTCTTACAAATCGAGGTTTCATCAAAGATTCCGAGGCCGAAATCACATGGAACGGCGTCCAAGTTGCAATGCTGCGATACCGAAAATCGCTCCCGTAGGGTGGGTGATCCACCCACCGCTCCGACATCACCCCAAAGCGCCGACCTCTAACAACTTCGCTTCAAGCCCTGCGTAATCCTGCCCGTCAAACCAATGGACCTGCCAGCCGCAAGCGTCGGCGGCTTCGATGTTTTCGGCGGAATCATCGATCAGCATCATCTCGTCCGGCTCCACGGACAACTCGTCGGACACCATATCAAAGAACGCCTCGTCCGGTTTGGCGACGCCCATCAGGCCGGATGCAAAAATGCGGTCCATGCGGTTGGCGAAGCCCAGATCCTCGGCGATGAACTGGGTGCGCATGGCCTCGTTATTCATGCCCATGACATTGCGGAGGTTGGAGCGTTTGGAGGCGGCCAGCCAGCCCATGACCCGTTCGTCCAGATTGTAATCATTCTGAAACCAGTATTCGATCAGGTTCATAAGATCGCCATGATAGCCAACGGTGCCGGCCCAATCGGAAACTGCATCGATAAGGCTCATTTCACCGGTTAGAATTTCGGAAAACTTGTCGTTGAATACTATTTCGTTGAAAGTCTCGATAGAATGGCCGAACTCGTCTTCGAAATTGGAAGTCCAGATGTATTTCCCATCGACGTAATTCCGGTTCAGAACCCCGTCAAAATCCCAGACAATTGTATCAACTTCACTTAGATTAAACATTTCTTACCCCAAAGTTACATCAAGGAACAACATAAACACCAACCCGATCAACAGGCCCGTTGTTGCGGCGTTTTGGTGGCCGTGGCGGTGGGTCTCGGGGATGATTTCGTGGCTGATGATATAGATCATCGCCCCCGCTGCAAAGGCCAGACCCCACGGCAAAAACGGTTCTGAGAACGCGATAATCGCTGCCCCAAGCACCCCGCCGACGGGTTCGACAAGGCCAGTCGCCAGCGCCACAAGGAACGCGTACCACTTGCCATATCCAAGCCCGCGCAACGCAACCGCAACGGCCAGCCCTTCGGGCGCGTTTTGCAGCCCGATACCGATGGCCAGCGTAGTACCGTTTGAAACATCCCCGCCGCCAAAGCCGATGCCCACGGCCATGCCTTCGGGAAAGTTGTGAATGGTGATCGCGATGATAAACAGCCAGATTTTCGATAAGCTGGTTTTAGCAACCCCCTCGGGGCCTTCAACGAAGTGGATGTGCGGAAGGGCCTCGTTCATGCCAGCTACGATCAATGCGCCAAGCAGGATGCCCGCAACGACGATGGTGGCCGCAATGACCTCGCTTCCGTATCGCTCGGTTGCAGCATCAAGTGCCGGAACGATTAGCGAGAAGAAGGATGCTGACAGCATAACCCCCGCTGCAAATCCCAGTAGCGAGTTGTTCCATTTTACCGATATATCTTTGCTGAACAGCACCGGGATTGCACCAACGCCTGTCATTAATCCGGCGGCGAGGCTGCCTAGCAAGCCAAGGTATACGATGTTCACGGCGGATCTTCCCAATAAGGCAACGAATGTGGACGGGATACCACCCGCCTTGCGCAATGACAATCCACACGCAACAGCCAGAAATAGCTTTAGTCAGGGCGACTTAGTTGTTATTGGTAATAAAAATCGACCAATTCTAGCTTCCAGGGACACGTCATGCCGATTATCACCTCCATCGAAGACCTGAAAAAACTGGCAAAACGCCGTGTGCCGAAGATGTTTTACGAATACGCCGAGAGCGGTTCGTGGACAGAACAGACGTTCCGAGCGAACACCTCGGATTTTCAGGATATCCACCTGCGCCAGAAGGTTGCGGTGGACATGTCGGAGCGTTCGACCGCCAGCACGATGGTTGGGCAAGACGTA
>Ga0209121_10001854_pt1 | contig 22035 bp, 22 predicted proteins | sample Cruoilmetagenom3_FD_187292 | JGI IMG/M metagenome (GOLD analysis project Ga0209121, IMG submission 187292) | Oil polluted marine microbial communities from Coal Oil Point, Santa Barbara, California, USA - Sample 3 (SPAdes) (version 2) | ecosystem: Environmental > Aquatic > Marine > Oil seeps ...
ATGGTGGGCGCGGCAAGGATTGAACTTGCGACCCCACCCGTGTGAAGGGTGTGCTCTACCACTGAGCTACGCGCCCGCCGGAGCCTATCGCTGGATCGGCGATTCTCGGCAGGGGCGCGCATTTGCCATGCGTCGCCGGGAATGACAAGCGCCAGCGTTAACGCGTCCAGCTCAAGGCAGGCATCAATCGGCAAGCAATTGCGCGAAGAGGCGCGGCCAGCCACCGGTGCGCACTCTTTCGGGTGCAATTGCCGTGTTGGCGGGCAGCATGGCGCATTCCATGCAGCGTGCCTGAACGCCTTCACTGCCCATCAGCGTGTCGACATCGTCCAGCACACGCGCCAGACGCGCCATCTCGGCCCGCGCAAAGGTCGCCGCCAGATCGTGGCCGCGCCCATCGCCAGTGCTGTCACCGCTATCGCTCGCCATTAGCTGCGCGAACAGCGAATCGTAGCGCGGAGCGCCATCGCCCAGATGGCGCACATCATACTCGCCCGCGTCCAGCTCGGCGCGCTCGGCCGCCCAGGAAATCGCTGCATCAAGATCGCCGAACTGGTCGACGAGCCCCAATTGCCGTGCGGCGCCGCCATCCCATACACGGCCCTGACCAAGCTCGTCCGCGCGTTCAAGGCTCAGGCCGCGAGATTGCGATACCAGGCCGAGGAAGCGGGCATAGGTGTTTTCGACCGAGCCTTGCAGCACAGCATCAACCTCGGGCGTGAGGCCGCCCAGCAGGTCTGGCTGGCCGGACAGGCCAGTGGTGCGCACACCGTCACTGTTTACGCCATATTCGGTGAGCAGATCTTCAAAACTGGGGAACACGGCAAACACGCCGATCGAGCCGGTGAGCGTTTCGGGCTCCGCAAAGATGCGGTCGGCGGGAGTTGCCACCCAATAGCCGCCGCTGGCTGCGTAATTGCCCATGGATACCGCAATGGGAATACCCGCATCCTTGTGCCGCAGGATCGCGCGGCGAATGGTTTCGGAACCGGTGACGGTCCCGCCCGGTGAATCGACCCGCACCACAAGCGCATCCAGATCATCATCAAGGGCATTGTCGAGCAAGCGCGAAATGCGCTCCGCCCCGGCAGAACCGGGTCCGGCATCGCCATCGGAGATCTCGCCTGCGATGGTCACAACGCCAATGCGTCCATCACTCCCAAAATCGAGCCCGCCTTCGACATCGGCCAGCCACGGATCATATTCGGTGGCGGTGAAGCTGCCGGGATCATTGTCCCAACGGTCTTCGCCCACGATCTGCGCGATACGCTCGCCCCATTCGACGCGGGTGCCGATGCGGTCGGCCAGCCCAGCCGCAAGCGCGGCCTCGGCCAGATCATTGTTCGAAGCGGCGAGCCAGCCTTCGATATCGGTGGTGACCAGTTCGATGTCGGCATCGGGCCGGGCCGAGCTGACCTGCGCGCGCCATTCCTGCCACAGCGTGGCGAGTAATTGCGCAAGGTTTTCGCGCGCTTCGGGCGACATTGCGGTTTCGGTGTAAGGCTCGACCGCGCTCTTGTAAGTGCCGACGCGGTAGACATTGGCATTGATGTTAAATCGTTCGAGCGCGGCAGCGTAGTAAAGGTTCTCGCCGCCGGGTCCGCTAATGGCCACGCCGCCCAGCGGATCGACCCAGATTTCGTCCGAATGCGCGGCGAGCAGCAGGGCATCATCGCCATAGGCGACACCAAAGCTGTAAATCGGCTTGTCGGCCGCCTTGAACCGCGCCAGCGCCCCTGCAACTTCCTGCATGTGCACAGCGCCGCCGCCAAGAAAGCCGGTGAGGTCGAGCGCAAGCGCATCGATCCGCTCATCCGCCGCCGCCGCATCAATTGCACGGGCCAGATCGCGTGCTGCATATTCGCGGATGGGCACGGTCTGGGAAAGGAGGGCTTGCAACGGATTGATCGGCGATATCTCTTCGACGATCACGCCATCGATATCGAGCAGAAGCGCGCCGCCATCGCGCACCACGCCCGGATTGGGCCGTGCGCTCAAAGCTGCGAACAGCAGGCCGAAAAACAACAGCAGGAACAGGAGCGCCAATGCGTCCTTGATGCCGACCAGCAGATGCCAGACCTTGCGAGCGAAACCCATGCGAATACCCCGTGGAAATATGTCCTTGCACTACACTTAGGGCGGCTTTCGCGGCTCTGCCAGCACTAACCGCTTGAGTGGGCCATACAGCTAGACTAAGGGCCATGCTTTAATGACATCGTCGACGCCCACACCCGCCAGCGCCCGCTTTCCAGCAGGTGGCCGCGCATTCCCGCACCGCGACCTCATCGCCATCAGCGATCTGGAGCGCCATGAAATTCTCTACCTGCTGGCGGAGGCGGAACAATATGTCGCTTTCAACCGGCAAGCGGCCAAGCATTCGGACAGGCTGGCAGGTCTGACGATCATCAACGCCTTCTTCGAAAATTCCACCCGCACGCTGCTCAGCTTCGAGATTGCAGGCAAGCGGTTGGGGGCTGACGTGGTCAATATGCACGCCGCGCAATCCTCCGTGAAAAAGGGCGAAACGCTGATCGACACGGCGATGACGCTCAATGCGATGCGTGCCGATGCGATCGTCATTCGCCACGGATCGAGCGGGGCGGTGGGATTGATCGCCAGCAAGGTTGATTGCCCGGTGCTCAATGCAGGAGACGGGCAGCATGAACATCCCACACAGGGCTTGCTTGATGCGCTGGCGCTGCGCCAGAAGCTGTGTGAGCGCGGGGCTGATGTGGAGGATTTTACGGGCCTGACCGTCACGATTTGCGGTGATGTGCTGCACAGCCGCGTGGCGCGTTCGAATATCCTTGCGCTGCAGGCTCTGGGTGCCTCTGTGCGCCTTTGTGCTCCGCCTGCGCTGATGCCGCAGGAGATCGAGCGCATGGGTGTTGAGGCGTATCACCGCTTTGATGATGCTTTGGCCGGAGCAGATGTGGTGATGATGCTGCGTCTGCAGAGCGAGAGGATGGACGGGCAATTCATCCCCTCTCCGCGCGAATATCGCCATCTTTACGGGCTGACGAAGGAGCGACTGGCGCTCGCGGCCGACGATGCCATCGTTATGCACCCCGGCCCGATGAACCGCGGGGTGGAGATAGACAGCGATGTGGCTGACCTTGCAGACCGCTCGATCATCACCAGCCAGGTGGAAATGGGTGTCGCCATCCGGATGGCGTGCCTTGATGTGCTGACCCGCAAGGCGCGCGGCATTTCGGGCTGGGCCAAAGAGACTTCGAGCGGGGAGTGGGTATGAAACAGATGCGCCCACTCACGATCAAGAACGCGGCGGTTGTCACGCCCACTGGCTTGGCCAAAGGGGCCGTGCGCTGCGAGGATGGCCTTATCGCTGCCATCGGCGAATCCGCTTGGTATGACGGGGATGAGCTGGTCGATGCAGGCGGCAAGATCGTTGTTCCCGGCCTCGTCGATCTGGGCGTATTCGCCATCGACAAGCCAGCTTTTCACTTCGGCGGGATTACGCGCGCGGCGCTGATGCCCGATCAGTCTCCGCCACTGGATCACCCGGCGCGCGTTCGATTTGCAGCGCAAAGCGGGAAGCCTGATCTCTGGGTCCATCCGCTCGCCGCCGCCACTGCGGGCCTTGAAGGCAAGCAGCTTGCCGAAATTGCGCTGATGGCGGATGCCGGTGCGAAGGCGATTGCCACGGGCCGCAAGTGGATTGGTGATAGCAGCGTCATGCTGCGGTTGTTGCAATATGCTGCCATGCTCGATCTGGTGGTCGTGACCCACGCCGAAGATGCAAATCTTGCAGGCAATGCGGCGGCCACGGCAGGCGAAATGGCGACGCGGCTCGGCTTGCCGAGCGCTCCGAAAGAGGCCGAGACGCTGGCTGTTGCGCGCGATATCGCACTTGCCGAAGCGAGCGGCGCACGGGTGCATCTGAGGCAGGTGACGACGCGCGGCGGGCTGGATCTGGTGCGTGCTGCCAAGGCGCGCGGCGTGGCAGTGACCGCCGGGGTTACTCCGGCGCATTTCATGCTCTCCGACCTTGCCTTGGGCGATTATCGCACCTTTGCCCGCCTTTCACCGCCGCTGCGGTCTGAAGAGGATCGGCAGGCCGTGATCGAGGGCATCGGGGACAGCACCATTGACGTGATCTCCAGCGGTCACGATCCGCGCGGGCCGGAAGACAAGCGCCTGCCGTTCGCCGATGCCGAACCGGGCATGGCCGGGGCTGTGACCTTGCTCGCCATGACGCTGACTTTGGTGCGCGACGGGGTAGTGGATATACCGCGTGCTTTTGACCTGCTCGCCCGTAACCCAGCACGCCTGCTCGGCGTGGAAGCGGGTGAAATTGCTGCGGGTCAGGAGGCAGACCTTGCCATTATTGACCCAGAGGCGCCGTGGGTGGTGGATTCGGCCCGGATGACAGCGCAAGCGGGCAATACGCCCTTTGATCGCCAGCCCATGCAGGGCCGCGTGACCGGGCTGTTCAAGGGAGGGGTGGCAATTGATCTGTGACATGACCGGAAAGACTGCGTTGGTAACAGGCGCTGCATCGGGCATCGGAGCCGCCTGCGCGCGGGCGCTGGCAGAAGCCGGCGCGGCCAAGTTGATCCTCGTCGATCTTGACCGCGAGCGGCTGACGGCGCTGGAGCTTGATTGCGAAGTGTCGATCCATGCAGGCGACGTGGCTGATGAAATTCTGTGGGACGCGGTGGAAACCGAAGGCGGCCCGCTCCACGCTGCCGTTCTTAATGCCGGGATTTCAGGCACAGCTGCGCCGATTGCCAAGATGAGCCTTGAGAGCTGGCGTCAGGTTATGTCGGTCAATCTTGACGGTGCATTCCTCTCGCTGCGCGCTGCGATGCGCTTGGCGGAAGAAGGGAGCGCCATGGTGCTCACCGCGTCGGTTACAGGCGTGAAGGCGGAAAAGGGCATTGCCGCCTATGCTTCATCGAAGGCAGCGGTAATGCACCTGACGAAGGTCGCTGCAAAGGAAGGCGGAGAGCGCGGTATCCGCGTCAATGCCATCGCGCCGGGCGGGGTCGACACAGCGATTTGGGACGGAGTGCCGTTCTTTGATGATCTGGTGGAGAAACATCAAGGCGACCGCGCGGGCGCGATTGCCACGATGGCGCAGCAGGTATCGCCTAACGGCCGTTTTGCCTCCGCCGATGAAATCGCGGCGCAAATCTTGTTCCTGTTATCCAACCATGCAGCCAATATCACCGGAACGACCCTGATCAGCGACGGCGGTTTTCGCCTCTGACGCAAACGAAAACCCCTCCCGGTGAGGGGAGGGGTCTCAGGTCTTCTCAGGAGAGTGAGAAGGGGTTCAACTCACATGTTGCGCGGACTTAGCGGCGCGCAAGGCGAACGCCGGTGTCGATGGCGCCGGGCAGCGGGCTGTTTGCGGCCCAGCTGATGCAGCCTTCGCCGTTTGAAGCGTCAACGCGGTTGCACATGGCGCGGCTCGAGGCATTGTCAAAGCCGCCGGCCGAAACACGCCAGTAATTGCGACCATTCACCACGGCCTGCGTGATAACCGGTTCGCGGTTCGCGAGTTCAGGATAGCGGTCAACGTAGATGCCCCATGCGCGCTGTGCGCCAGCTTCGCTCAGGAAGCTGCCAAGCTGCACGAGGTGCGAGGAAGTAATGCTGGTGGGCGATGTGGCGCCAGTAGCGAGCGCCGGGCGCGCGATTGCAGGTGTGCTGACTGCTGCCGTGCGGCGCGGCGCGGCTGATGCCACCGGTGCCGAGACAGCGGACGCAGCCGCATAACGCGGGGCAGCAGGTGCGGAAGCGGTGCGCGGCGCAGGAATGGGCTGCACGACCGGTGAAGATGCATAGCCCATTGAGACGAATTCCGGGCTTGCCGGAGCTTCGCTGGCGGGTGCGTCATCGGCTGCAAAAGCGTTTGCGAAGCTGGTTGGTGCGGCACTGCGCGGCGCAATCGCTGCGGGTGCGCCAACGGATGGCAATTCGCCGCCGCTGGCAGGCACGCTAATGCGTTCAGCATCAAGCGCAGCCAGTTCAGGAGCAGCAGGCACCGGCTGGCTCGTCGCGTTGGCAGCGAGCAGCGGTGTGTCTGGATAGTTGGCGAGTGCAAGATGCACCGGCTGGCCAGTGTCGCGCGTATTGGAGGGAACACCGAGCAAGCTGGCGACACGCGCACGATATGCGCCAGCATGGGTATGCTGTGCCCATTCGGCCATGCGATCACCGACTTCATGCGCGGGTACGTCCTGCGCCACCATCATGCGGGCTTCGCGCCAGCGACCAGCCACGGCATAAGCATAGGCCAAATTCTGACGCGATTTCACCGTATTGTCGCCGCCACGAATGGCGTTGGAAAGGATGTGGATGCCGCGCTCGGGCTCGCCGCTAAGGGCCAGCGCAAGGCCAAGATCGGATGCAGCAATCTCGCCTTCCCAGTCGTTGAGCAGTGAAGAGGCTTCAGCGTAACGCGCCTGACCCGTAAGTGTCAGAGCAAGGCTCAGCGCGGCGCGCGCGCTGTTATTGCCCAGCGCCATTGCATCTTCATAGCTGGTTGCCGCCGAGGCAAAGCGACCGGCATTGAGATAGGCATTGCCCAGCGTCATGCGGTGTGAAGAGTTACGCGGATCGGCAGTCACTGCGGCTTCGGCCGCCTGAACGGCTAGGTTCTGCTCGCCATTGGCGATTGCCTGCTGCGCTTGTGCGGCAGACACATTAGCCTGCGGTGCGGGATTGGATGCGCAGCCGCTCAGCATGATTGCCGTCATCGCAGTGGTGACACCAAGGCCGATTATCGGATTTCGCTTTTGCGTCGCGTACATCTCTAATTCCTCTTCAGGACTTGTTGTTCATGTGCCGCATACGTGCAGCAAGGGCATCGAGTTCGGGAATGTCTTCAAGAAAACCGTCGAGCGCTTCAGTCACGAGAGCCTGAGCGCTGCAGCCCTGCAACGTGCTGGCGAGGCGCAGTTTGAGGTGACGTTCCTGATCGAGGCGAAGGGTAAAGGCAGCGCGGCCATTCCTGGCTGGTTTGGAAGCCTTCGCCATGCCCGTGGTCTTTACAGTCTTGCGTGGAGCTTTCGCTCTGGCGCGCGGGATGGCGACAGGCAGGCTGATGACTTGATCATTACCAGTGTCGTTGTCGCCCATGTCGTTCCAGCCGAGCGCGTCCTGGCTGTCGGCAAGTTCGTCGAACTCGTCGGTCAGTGCGCCCATGCGGTCGGACTGTTCCAACTGCGCGCGCATGGCGGGCTTTGCGGTTCCTTTACGGGCCAGAAGCATCGGTCCCAGAGAAGCGAAGCTTTTGCCCTCGGTCATGGCCGAGCTACCCATTACTGCGCTACCCGGCGACCGAAGTTGCCTTGTGCGCGGGCTGTACCATTCGCTTGCGCGGCCTTGTTGGTACCGGGAGCGGAGAAGACAGTGCGGCGGAAATTCTTTTCGAGCCGGTCGGCAACATAGTGCCACAGCGCGGTGATTTCCTGAGCGGAGCGGCCTTCCGGATCCACTTCCATCACCGTGCGACCATCGATCATCGAGGCTGCGAAATCGGTGCGGTGGTGAACCGTGATCGGTGCAACCGTGCCATGCTGCGAAAGCGCAACAGCGGCTTCGGATGTGATCTTTGCCTTGGGCGTAGCGCCGTTCACAACAAAGATAAGCGGCTTGCCGGCACGCTCACACAAATCGACCGTCGCACCCACGGCGCGCAGATCATGCGGGCTGGGGCGTGTCGGGACGACCATGAGTTCCGCGACCGAAATCACCGACTGAATAGCCATGGTGATAGCGGGCGGCGTGTCGATGACAGCCAGTTTGAAACCCTGCTGACGCAGGATTGCAAGGTCATTTGCCAGCCGTGCAACAGTCGTCTGCGCGAAAGCCGGGAATTCCGCCTCCCGTTCATTCCACCAGTCGGCGAGCGAACCTTGCGGGTCGATATCGATCAAGACGACCGGACCTGCACCGGCACGCTGTGCCTGTACGGCCAGGTGCCCGGACATGGTGGTCTTACCCGAGCCACCCTTCTGCGATGCCAATGCCAAAACGCGCAAGGCGATTCCCCTAACAGTCATTGACCCCGACCAAGACGGTCTGTGGGCCTTCCTCCACTGACTTCGCAGGATACCGTTTATTTTAAGTTAAGAGCGCTGAACCTGATGGCCGGGATGTCACAAGGATTTTACGGACCCTGGCCCTGTAACATGAGGCATAGGCACGAATAATGTTGAGCAATCGTGAGAACGTATTTTGTTTGAACATGAGCGGCCTAAACGCTTTGCTAACAGCTCGTTTACTATAGCATGGATGAAATTGCCGTTACGCCGATCAGGGATCGAAGAGATGTCGCACGAAAAATCCAGCTGCTTGACAGGATCTGCATTTGTTGCCGCTCTTGTCTTGGCTGCGCCCATGCCGGCCCTCGCTGAAGCACTGGGCGTGGCCGAACAAGCCATGCCAGATCAATCCGTGCGTGAAGGGGTCGAAGCGTGGAGCCGTGGGGATTACGCTGCGGCTGTGGCTGCCTGGCAAGGCCCGGCGCAGGCTGGGGATGCCGATGCCATATTCAATCTGGGCCAGGCCTACCGCCTCGGCCGCGGCGTGCCGCGCGATATGGCGCGCGCAGAAGAGCTTTATGCCCGCGCTGCGCAAGGCGGCCATGTGCAGGCCGCCGATACATATGGCCTGATGCTGTTTCAGGATGGGAGGCGCGAAGAGGCCCTTCCTTACGTGCAGGCAGCCGCGCGGCGCGGCGATCCGCGCGCGCAATATTTGCTGGGCATCGCCCATTTCAACGGCGACCTTGTCTCGCGCGACTGGGTGCGCGCCTATGCGCTGATGACGTTGTCCAATGGTGAGGGCCTTCCGCAGGCGGGTGCCGCAATCGTGCAGATGGACCAGCACATTCCGCTTGCTGACCGTCAAAGTGCCGCCGGACTTGCTCGGCAGTTGCTGGCTGACGCCGAACAGGCGCGCACGGTGGAACTTGGCGCTGCCGATCTTGCGGTACAGGATGTGCCGCCGGTGCATTCGCCCGTTGCCGCATCGCCTGCTCGTGCTCGTGCTCCTGCTTCTGCCTCTGCCCCAATTGCCACGGCGCGCGTGCCGCGTCCGATTCCCAGCGTCAGTGTTTCTCCCTCGGTTGCCGCCGCGCGGGATGCTGTGCGGCAGGCGCGTGAGGCAACGGGAACGGCCAGCCCTGCCGATGCCGGGGCGAGTTTCGCAACCGCGCCCATGTCAGCGGCGCCAGCAAGGCCTGCGCCGCCACCGCGCCAGGTCGCTGCTGCTCCTGCTCCGGCACCCGCGCAAGCTCCAGCACCGACGCCTTCACTCACAGCCGGGCCATGGCGGGTGCAATTGGGAGCGTTTGGTGTTGCAGGCAGTGCAGAACGGCTGTGGAGCCGTTTGTCCGACCGGCCCGAGATTTCCGGGCGTCAGCGTTTGCTGATCTCCACTGGCAATGTCACACGGCTTCAGGCTGGCGGATTCGCCACGCGGCAGGAAGCGCAGGCCGCGTGCAACAGTCTGCGCCGCGCGGGGCAGGACTGTCTGGTAACGCGCAATTGAGCGAGCTGTTACCGGGCTAACGACGCAAAACGCAGTGAGCTCGCTTCCCAAATTCCCCTGCACGGCTATGGTCGCGCTGGGATTGACAGGGGAGCCACATGACAGATCAGCAAACTACGCCCGAAGGTGCGCCGGAAAGCGAACCGGCCAGTGTTGAAGCTTCGCCTGTTCCTGCAAAGGTTGGGGAGCGTATAGCCAGCCTCGATCTGATTCGCGGATTTGCCGTGCTCGGCATCCTTGCCGCCAATATTGTCGCCTTTGGCCAGCCGTTCAGCGCTTACATGTGGCCGGCCGCGTGGATTGGCGATGTTGGTGATCCCGACAATTGGATGTGGGTGACGCAATTCGTGCTGGTCGATGGCAAGATGCGCGGTCTGTTCACACTGCTGTTTGGCGCGGGTCTTGCGCTGTTCATGGACAAGGCGTGGGAGCGTGGAGCGAGCAGGGGTCTGCAGATAAGGCGGCTGTTCTGGTTGCTGGTGTTCGGCCTGATCCATTTCTATTTCATCTGGCGCGGCGACATTCTAATCCTCTATGCCGTCTCGGGCTTTATCGCAGTTGCCTTCCTGCGCTGGTCAGCGCGGAACCTGCTGGTCGTCGGCCTGCTGGGGTATCTGTTGGGCGGGCTGGTCTATATCTTGATGATGACCATCCCTTTCCTCATCGTCGACACGCCGCTTGGTGATCTTCCTGAAATGGCCGAGACACGCGTTGCCATGGCCGAGGCGCAGGAACTTGCTCTGGCAGACGATGCGGTGGAAAGACCAATTCTCACAGAGGGCAATTACGCAGATTTCGTAGCGCACAATTTTTCCGCCCATCTGACCGATCCGCTCAACAGCTTGCTGGTCTTCATTTTCGAGACTCTGCCGCTGATGCTGATCGGCATGGGTCTGTACCGGGTCGGCCTGTTCAATGGCGGTCTCTCCGCGAAGAAGCAGGCGATGTGGGGGTGGATTGGCGTGATCGGCGGGTCGATTCTTACGCTACTGCTGGCGCTATGGATATCGGGGCAGGGGTTGACCTATTGGGGCACGATCGCTGCCTTTACCGGGTTCTCGCATTACCCGCGCCTGCCTGTCGTAATCGGTCTTGCCGCGCTGCTGGCGCTGTGGGGTGCCCATGCGAGCGGCTGGCTGGCAGAGCGCCTGTCCGCTGCCGGGCGCGTGGCTTTCACCAATTATCTTGGCACATCGATCCTGATGATGCTGGTGTTCCATCCATGGGCAGGCGGCCTGTGGGGAGAGCTTTCGCGGCCTGAACTCTACTTCGTCGTGCTCGGCGCATGGGCGGTGATGCTGGCCTGGTCCAAGCCGTGGCTGGAACACTTCCGCTATGGCCCGCTCGAGTGGTTGTGGCGCTGCCTTACCTATGGCCGTATGTTTCCGCTCCGGCGCTGAATGTCGGCGATCAATTGATTTTGAGAATTATTCGCAAGAGACTTGTTTTTGCAAGCGACTCGCATTAACAATGCTGGCAAGCCAGTTGGAGCGCCATCGCCAATGTACACTTGCATCTGCAATGCCATTCGGGAATCTGACCTGCGCAAAGCTGCGCGGCAGTATCACGCAGGCGATGCAGAAACTGTGTATGCCAAATTCGGCAAGCGCCCCAATTGTGGTCAATGCTTGGACGAGGCGCAGGATATAATCGAGGAAGAGCGCGAGGCGCTCGTCGAACCTGCCTCTGCGGCCTGACCATTCGGCCATTCCTGCTACGCATTTGCAATAGCGCACATTCTTTCAGTTTATCCGCCCCCAAGCGTGCGCTTTCCCTTGCCTTCTCGCCCATTCACTGAGCAAGTCTCAGACAAACAGGATAGCGAAAGGGATTGCCATGAAGGGCGACGAAAAGGTCATTGAGTATCTCAACAAGGCGCTCACCAACGAACTGACCGCGATCAACCAGTACTGGCTGCACTACCGCGTGCTTGATGACTGGGGCGTCCATAAGCTCGCCGAGTATGAGCGGCACGAATCCATCGATGAGATGAAGCACGCCGACATCCTTGCTGAACGCATTCTGTTTCTGAACGGACTGCCCAATTTCCAGGCGATTCATAAGCTCAAGGTTGGTGAGACGGTTGAGGAAATCCTGAAAGCCGATCTCGCTGTCGAGCATGAGGCGATCCCGCTCCTGCGCGATGCCATCGAACATTGCGAAACGGTGCGTGACTATACCAGCCGCGAGATCTTTGCGCGTATCTTGGAAAGCGAGGAAGAGCATGTCGACTTCCTCGAAACACAGTTCGACATGATTGAACGCATGGGTCTGGAAAACTACGTCCAGCTTAATTCCAAGGCGGCAGGTGGCGGCGAGGGCTAAAGCCTAGCCCACCACCCAGAACGGGGCTTGGCTCTGGCCGCGCTTTTCCAGCTTGGCCACGAGTCGCTCACCCTCACGAATTTCGGCACTGCCATCGTCTGCATTGATCTGTGCCACGACCAGTGCAGTGGTGATATCCGGCACGTGCAGGCTGTGCTTCGCAGCAGCGCCTTCAAGGCAGAACCGTACCGTCAAATCCTGCATCGCGTTCCTCCGGCGCGACGTGTTTGTCGCGAGACAGAGACTAATAGTGCAACATTGTGCGAACATTATGGCGTACCTTACGCAGCTCATCCAATATTGCGTGCAGAATTCACACCGGGCGTGCGTGCCGCACGACAAGCTGCATTGCTTCAGTTCGGCAGGCTGATCCCTTCTTCGCTCAGAATCCGCTCCATCGCGCTTGCGAACTCGGCGTTGCGATCCGCATTGAGGGCATGCGGGTGAGGATTTGCGAAGGCACCGATATGATTGTCGATTTCGCCAAGGATTTTGCTCCTCGGCTCAATCGCGTCCTTGTCCGCCACTGAATTTGCCACCGCCGCCGCGATTGGCGTCATACGGGTTCTTCGGGCTTTTCAGCGATAGCCGCACCGGCACTGCGCCAAATCCCAAGGACTTGCGAATGCCGTTGAGCAAATAGCGTTCATAGCTGGTCGGCAGGTCGAACAAGCGGCTGCCAAAGATCACGAATCGGGGTGGGCGGGTGCCGACCTGCGTGATGTAGCGCAGCTTGATGCGCCGGCCGCCGGGCGCGGGCGGCGGATTGGCGGACAAAGCATCGTCAAACCAGCGGTTGAGCGCGGCAGTCGGCACGCGGCGGCTCCAGTCTTCGCGCAGCTTAAACGCGGCGCTCAGCATCGTGTCGAGCCCCTTGCCGGTCATGGCGGAGACGGCGAACAGCGGCACGCCGCGCAATTGCGCCAGACCTTCCTGCAAGGCATCCTTGACGCCGTTAAACAGGCTGCTGGGGTCTTCCGCAATGTCCCATTTGTTGATCGCAATCATCAGCGCGCGGCCTTCTTCGATCACTCGGCTGGCGATCTTCAGATCTTGCACTTCAAGCCCGCGCGTCGCATCAAGCAGCAGCACGACAACCTCGGCATAATCGACGGCATTCAGACCATCGGCAACGGATAGCTTCTCCAGCTTGTCGACCACCTTGGCGCGCTTACGCATTCCGGCAGTGTCGATCAGCTTGATGATTCGGTCCTCGCCTGATTGCGGATCGGTCCAAGTCCAGTCGACTGCGATAGAGTCGCGCGTGATGCCTGCTTCGGGGCCGGTCAGCAGGCGATCTTCGTCCACCAGCCGATTGATCAGTGTGGACTTGCCCGCATTGGGGCGTCCGACGATCGCGATGCTAAGCGGCGCAGTCGGGTCCAGTTCTTCCAGCTCCTCCCCTGCTTCTGCCGCAGCGCGGGCCTTGTCGGCAGCAATGGCCGCTTCGGCTTCGGCTTCGATTTCGAGGCGTTCGGCCTTGTCTCCAATCAGCGGAAACAGCGCAGAGTAAAGGTCTGCTACGCCTTCGCCATGTTCGGCGCTGACCGGGATCGGTTCACCAAGGCCGAGCGAGTAGGCTTCGAGAATACCGCTCTCGCCCCCGCGACCCTCGGCTTTGTTGGCGATAAGAACGACCGGCACTTCCTGCTCGCGCAGCCATTGGCCGATTTCTTCGTCGAGCGGAGTGAGGCCGGCGCGGCTGTCGATAACGAATAATGCGGCATCAGCATCCTTGAGCGAAACCTGCGTCTGCGCGCGCATTCGGCCGGGAAGGCTGGCGTCGTCCTCATTCTCCCAGCCGGCAGTATCAACCGCTTCAAATTCCAGCCCTGCAAGCCCGGCTACGCCCTTACGGCGGTCGCGCGTAACGCCCGGCTGGTCGTCAACCAGCGCCAGACGTTTGCCAACCAGACGGTTGAACAGTGTGGACTTGCCGACATTGGGCCGACCGATAATGACGACCTGAGGAAGGGCTTTGGGGGCTTTCATGCCGCGCAGGTGGCGCTCGGCGGCACGAAAGGCAAGGGCGAAGGTACGATGGCCGCCTTACCAGCTGCCGGTATTTTCCATGCTGGCCCACGGTTCCTGCGGGTCGAGATTGCCGTCCTGCAGCAATTCTACGCTGATACCATCGGGTGATCGAACGAAAGCCATGTGCCCATCGCGCGGCGGGCGATTGATGGTGACGCCAGCATCAATCAGCGCCTGGCACGTCTCGTAGATATTCTCGACCTGGTAGGCGAGATGACCGAAATTGCGCCCGCCATCATAGCTTTCCGGCGCGCTGCCGTCTTCGGGCGGCCAATTGTAGGTCAGTTCGACCTCGGCGACGCCTTCCTGCCCCGGTGCGGCAAGGAAAATGAGCGTGAACCGTCCCTTTTCGCTGTCATGGCGGCGTACTTCCTCCAGACCGATCAGCTTGAAGAAATCGACCGTCGCCTGCGGATCGGTGACACGGATCATAGTGTGGAGATAATGGGTCATTTGGGGTTCCTTGGCATCCTGCGTCATGCCCTAGCAGCCCCGTGCTTGCATAAGAAAGGGCCCGCACCAATTCCCCCTTGGTGCGGACCCTCCCGTTCCTCGCGTGACGCGAAGGCTGTGCGTGCTCAGAAGCTCGCAGACAGGCTAAAAACCACCGAATCATCGGTGAAAGTGCCACCCGGATCAATCAGGCCGTCACCTTCAACGCCGACGAAGGCGACGCCGACAGACAGCGGCGTGCCGGGCACGGCTGCTTCAGCTCCGATGGAATAATCCCAAGCGGTGCTATCGGGTGTGAAGGTCAGAAAGCCATCAGTGTATCCCAGGTGTCCCGTTACGGTGACAGGCGTTCCCGGAATGCCGACGCCAAGATCGCTATAGATGTAGAAATTGTCAGTCCCGCCGAGCGAATCCTGCTCCGGTGCATAGGCGATGCCGAGCGTCGCTTCTGCCGGGCCAATTCCGACGCCAACCGAGCCATAGGCTTCCAGATAATCGAAATCACCCGGGCCTGCGTCCGGATAGATGTAGGCGATTACGCCAATATCAGTGGAGACATTGCCGAATTCTCCGGCCCAGCCGCCGTAGATATCCAGCTCGGTCGAACCGAAGCCGACCGTGGTTTCGTCAAGGGAAGATGCCCATGTGCCGACATAAAAACCGCTGGGAAGGCCAACGTCGATGCCGCCCTGAATGGCGATCTCGCCATCGGACAGGCTAACGCCGCGAAACTTGTAGTCGCTGACGATGGCGACATTTGCGGAAACTTCGACACCGATTCCGGAATCATCATCATCCTGCGCCATGGCAGGAGCCGCCAGAAGGGCGGAGGTGGACAGAACTGATACAGCCAAAAGGCTGCGGACGGACGTAAGCATGGACAATTCCTCGATTGCTATGGTGAACTATGCTTCGTCCCACCTGCGTCTCGCGAATTTGGCATCGTGGCGTGCCGATTTCTCGCGAATGCGCAATGATCATGCACATGGATGCTGCACTGCACAAGATTAATTGCGGCAAATGCTCGTGGCGCGTAACCCTGTGTCTAATTTGCATCACATTCAGGGGCTGGTCATGAAAAACCGGCACACAGGCGCTTTGCAGGGCACTCTGATTGCGCAGCTGTGCGTAATATCTATGTGGACGGTTAGAATTTGCGTCATGATGCAGTATTTCACTTCCATGTTCACTCCGTCGAAAGCCAAGACGAAGAAAGAACTGCCGCGCATCCCCGAGGGGCGGCGGGTGTATGCTGTGGGCGATGTGCATGGCCGCAGCGACCTGTTCATCTCGTTGATCGAAGCGATTGAGGCAGACGTCCACGCAGCCGAGGCCGAAGGACTAAAGTGCGAAGTGGTGCTGCTGGGCGATCTGGTCGATCGCGGTCCAGACAGCGCCAATGTGATCGAACTGGCGCGCAAGTGGAAGAAAATGCGCGAAGTCCACATCCTGTGCGGCAATCACGAGGAAATGTTCCTCAACAGTTTTGAAGATAAGGATATTTTGCGCCATTTCCTGCGGCATGGCGGGCGTGAAACGCTGATAAGCTATGGGATGGAGCGCAAGGTCTTCACCAAGGCCAGCCTGTCCGAGATTCAGGAGATGCTGGAAGACGTGGTGCCGAAGAAGCACCGCAAATTCATCGGTGAGTTCGAGGACATGGTGCAGCTGGGCGACTACCTGTTCGTCCACGCCGGGATTGAACCGGGCGTTCCGCTAGAAGAGCAAAAGCAGCGCTCCCTGCGGTGGATTCGCGAACCCTTCCTCAGTCATGAAAAGTCCCATGGGCTGGTGGTGGTTCATGGCCACACGATCACCGATGAAGTGGTCGATGCCGGAAATCGGATCGGGATCGATACCGGCGCCTATTCGAGCGGACGGCTGACCGCGCTTGTTCTCGAAGGCAAGAAGCGGCGCTATCTGGTGGCTGCCGAGGGCAAAAAGGGCAAGGTCACCGTTGAAGGCGCCAAGCTGAAGGCCTGAGCGCGCTGCAAAATCAGCCAAAGGCCCGAAATGCCGGGGGGCCTGTAAGCCGGGTTCTGTCCCGCAACCGATATGCAAACACATCAGCGCTGCGGGGGCAGCCATTCATCTAGGCGGGGGATTGCTCCCGCGCTCCAGCGACCAACCCGGGTCTCTCGGAGCGAAACACTCCTGCCTATGAATAGGCGCGAGACCCCTATGCGGTCTTGCTCCGGGTGGGGTTTGCCATGACGGAGACTGTTGCCAGCCCCCCGGTGCGCTCTTGCCGCACCCTTTCACCCTTGCCTGTGAGGTTTCCCTCCATCGGCGGTATACTCTCTGTGGCACTTTCCCTGAGCTTTGGCCCGAAAGCCTTCACCCGGCGGGCGTTACCCGCCACCCTTGTTTCATGGAGCCCGGACTTTCCTCGAATTCTTGCGAAATCGCGGCTGCCCAGCCCCCCGGCGCTATTGGATATAGAACGGGCACCGCTTTTTGCAAAGCGGCGCCCGGTTCAATTGTCGCGCGAATGCTAGTCTGCGTCGCCGCCGATGCCTTCCAGCGCTTCATCAGGTGACAGCAGATAGCGCCAGATCACCGCACCTATTGCGGCACCGATTAGCGGAGCGGCCCAGAACAGCCAAAGCTGCGGGACCGCCGCTGTTTCGGCATAGAACGCCACGCCGGTAGAGCGCGCCGGATTGACCGAAGTGTTGGTCACGGGAATGGAAATGAGGTGGATCAGCGTCAACGCGAGACCAATGCTGATCGGAGCAAATCCGCCCGGCACCTTGTTCGATGTCGAACCGAGAATGACGATCAGGAAGCCCGCCGTCAGCACGATTTCAATCAGCAGGGCTGCCGTCATCGAATAACCGCCCGGCGAAAGTTCACCAAATCCGTTGGAAGCGAACCCTCCGGCGGTCCATCCATCCTGACCCGAAGCGATCAGGAACAGCATTCCCGCAGCGCAAAACGCGCCGATGACCTGCGCGATCCAATAGAGTGGTAACTCGCTCCACGAAAAGCGTCCGCCAAGTGCGAGGCCAAGCGAAACGGCAGGGTTGAAATGTCCACCCGAAATACCGCCCACGGCATAGGCCATGGTCAGCACAGTGAGGCCAAATGCCAGCGAAACGCCGACGAAGCCGATGCCGAGGTCCGGATAGCCCGCCGCGAGAACGGCTGCGCCGCAACCGCCAAAAACGAGCCAGAAAGTGCCGAAGAACTCGGCTGCAAATTTGCGTATCATGATGGTCCCTCTCCTTTGATTGAGACTCTCTCAGGCTAGCGCGGAGGTGACGAAGACGCGAATCGGGTTGTGTAAAATCCTGTCTGGCTACGGCTCTAAATTGCCCCGCATCTTGGAAAATATCGGCCGCTTGACGCGTGTATTGGAGTCCAAATTCGACTGCGTTTTGGTAAGATTAACCGGCTCAATTCGGCGGGATTGCTTTGGGGGCGGGGCCATCGCCACCCATCGCCGCCCATCGACACTGCCAGAACTGACGGACTGTTTATGCAGTCACTGGTTCTTCAAAAACCGCTCATCCCTCAGCCGCTTCGCTGTGCTGGTCATACGCTTCGAGCGCTTGCGCGGCATACATCGCGCTCGGCCCTGCGCCCATATAGACGGCCAAGCCTAGTGTCTCGGCGATTTCCTCTCGCGTCGCGCCGTGCTTGCGCGCGCCTTCGACGTGGTAGGTGATGCAAGGGTCGCACCGGACCGCGACCGATATCGCCACTGCCAGCAGCTCCTTTGTCTTGCTGTCCAACGCCCCGCTTCCGTGCGCAGCTGCGCCCATTTCGCGGAAGGCCTTCATGACATCTGGCTGACCTTTGTGCAGATTCTTGATGGCCGGGAGGAGGCTGACAGCCATGCCTGGCCAGTCCTTAAATTGCTTAGCGCTCATTGAATGTTTTCTCTTCTGAATTGATGACCTCGTTACCATCGCGCTCGAAGCTTCGGGTTGGCATTGAGATGGATCAATCTGGAATGAAAATTCCTGTTACCGCGCCAGCCCCCGGTCACGATCAAGCAGCAGCTGGAACAGAATAGCGCGCACTTCGCCGTCGATCTGGCCATCGATACGCCCTGGGCGCCAGCGTCGCTGGAACGCTTCGACCACCTTGTGACCATCGGTGATGTCATAGCCAAAGCGTTCGAGCGCCAAATAGAAGCTTGCATCATTGTCGAACGGATCGCCATGCTCCAGCTTTTCCGGACGTGGCAGGCACAGGCCATATTCGGCGAGGCGATCCCAAGGAAATAGCTCACCCGGATCGATCTTGCGGGCGGGTGCAACATCCGAATGGCCGACCACATTGGCGCGGGGGATATCGTGGTCTTTCACGATACGATGCAGCAACGGCACCAGCGCATCCACTTGCGCATCGTTGAATTCACGATAACCCAGCTCATGGCCGGGATGATCCATTTCGATCCCGATGCTGGCCGAATTCACGTCCTTGTGGCCGCGCCAATAGCTTGCCCCGGCGTGCCACGCGCGCTTGTTGTCCGGAACCAGACGGATGACTTCGCCTTCCTCCGTAATGCAGTAATGGGCCGAGACCTGCGCTTCAGGGTCGCACATGCGAGCAATCGCCGTGTCGACCGGTTTCATCTCGGTATAATGCAACACGACCATGGAGATCGGCAGCGCGCGATCATTGAAATTGGGCGAGAGCTGCTCGCGGTGGACCAGCTCGTCACTCATGCAGTGCCTCGTCCATCACGGGCCTGCCAAAGCGCCCGCATCAGCCGATCATCCCATCGCCATCGGGCAGCATCGCGCCGAGCACCAGTGCCTCTGGCGTATGCGCGAATTGCACCTGTCCGCCTTGCTCGCCTGCCAGCTGATGGATCATATGCGCGGGCGCAGTACGGCCCGACAATTCGCTGTCGGCCAGCTCGCCTGCCAGTGCTTTGCCGATCGTCGCGTCGAAAGCGACCTTGGGCCCGCTGGCGCGGATGGCGATCTCGGTCGCGCCATCACGGCTTTCTGCGCCGACTTCCAGCGTTCCGCCGCGCACCAGAGCGTCCAGCCCCATGGCAGCGAGGTTGAGCAGGATCTTGACCGCAGGCTTGGCGAGAGTGGATTCTGCAACCGACCATTCAAGGTTGAGCCGTTCATCTTCTGCCGTGAGTGCGGTCAGCAATTCATGCGGCTCTTCTGCCGGAACCCGGTCCCCAAAACCGCCCGCAGCGCCGTAAGCAAGACGGAAGAATTTGAGCTTGCTGGCCGAGGTGCGCGCGCTCTGTTCCAGCAGGTCAACGCAGCGCTGGCGCATCGCCGGGTCTTTTTCATCGGCGAGCAATTCCAGACCGTTGTTCAACGCGCCCACCGGGCTCAATAGGTCATGGCACAGCCGGGAACACAGCAGAGCGGCAAGATCGGTTTGCGAAGTCATTCAGTTTTTCGCCATTCAAAATTAACATCATGGGTGACAAAGGTGACACATTGTCGCCCAGTCATTTGGGTCAGAGAGCATTACGTTTTCAATGCTTTGTTCCCGAAAATGTCAGGGTGACATTTTGCGCGGAACGCGGCGGAAAACAGCTCACTCGCCCGATTTGCCTTGCTGCTTTAGCCGGACGTGACCGCCTAGGGAAGCGCTGCGAAGCTGGTTTCGTCGTCTCGTCAGAACGTCACGGCATCATTGCACCCGATAATTGCCGTAATACGACCATCACGCGAAAAGTAAGAACGATCCTTCGACAAGCTCAGGATGAGCGGTAAGGAAAGGTGGATGAGCGATTCCGAAACCCTGTCCGGCACCACCACCTCTGCCACCCGCCTCGACAAGGCGCTGGCCGATGCCACCGATTTGTCGCGTGAACGGGTCAAGGCGCTGATTGCCGAGGGTAATGTTGAAGTGGACGGCCAAACCGCCACCAGCCCTTCCACCAAAGTTAAAGCTGGATTGAGCTTTTCTATCCACATTCCGCCCCCAGACAATCCACAGGCTCTTCCACAGGATATCCCCATCACCGTGGTGTATGAAGACGAGCATCTGATCGTGGTCGACAAGGCCGCGGGCATGGTTGTGCATCCGGCAGCGGGCAATGCCGACGGCACGCTGGTCAACGCGCTGCTGCATCACTGCAAGGGATCGCTCTCTGGTATTGGCGGCGTGGCGCGGCCAGGCATTGTCCACCGGATCGACAAGGACACATCCGGCCTGCTGGTGGTCGCCAAGTCCGACGCTGCGCATGAAGGCTTGGCCAAGCAATTTGCCGATCATTCTCTTGAACGCGCTTATCTGGCCGTGTGCGGGGGCCATCCGCGCCCGGCGCAGGGGACCGTGGATGAGAGGATCGGGCGTTCCGACGCGAACAGAAAGAAAATGGCGGTGCTGCCCAAGGATTCCTCGCGCGGGAAAACTGCGGTCACGCATTACAAGACGCTGGAGCGGCTCGATCATGCTGCATTGGTCGAATGTCGTTTGGAAACCGGGAGAACCCACCAGGTGCGGGTTCACCTTGCATCAATCGGCCATGCGCTATTGGGAGACCCAGTATATGGACGCACACCAACGCCGCTTCGACCGCTTCTCAAATCGCTCGAATTCCAGCGTCAGGCGCTTCACGCAGCGATTCTCGGCTTCATTCACCCCGTCACGGGTAACCAGTGCCGGTTTTCGAGCGAAATACCTGCCGATATGCGGGAACTAATCGACCAAATGGGTCATTCCAATCGATGAAATGCGCACTATATCACCGCCAGTGCGTGTATAAGTATAAAACTAACGCACCGAATGTGGCCGCCAAGGTCGGGTGCCCAGCAGGGGCCTGAAAATTGCGGTCGACGATAGAAAGGTTTGGGACCAAGTGAGTAACAAAAGACCAAGTGTGCCGGCACTTAGCGGGGAGCAGAGCCTCAATCGCTATCTCGGCGAAATCAAGAAATTTCCGATTCTGACGGCAGAGCAGGAATATATGCTCGCCAAGGCCTATGCGGAACATGAAGATCAGGACGCGGCTGCGCAGCTGGTGACAAGCCATCTGCGCCTCGTGGCAAAGATCGCGATGGGTTATCGCGGTTATGGCCTGCCGGTGTCCGACCTCATTTCCGAAGGCAATGTCGGCCTGATGCAGGGCGTGAAGAAGTTTGAGCCCGATCGCGGTTTTCGTCTCGCGACCTATGCCATGTGGTGGATCAAGGCGAGCATCCAGGAATTTATCCTGCGTTCGTGGAGCCTCGTGAAAATGGGCACCACGGCGGCACAGAAGAAACTGTTCTTCAACTTGCGCCGCATGAAAAAGCAGCTCGAAGCTTACGAAGATTCGGACCTGCATCCTGACGACGTGACCAAGATCGCTACCGATCTCGGTGTGCCGGAGCAGGAAGTCATCAACATGAACCGCCGGATGATGATGGGCGGCGATGGCTCGCTCAACGTGCCGATGCGCAATGGTGAAGATGGCTCGGGCGAATGGATGGACTGGCTGACGGATGATCGTCCGTTGCAGGACGAAACCGTCGCCGATGCCGAGGAAGCCGATGTTCGCCGGGAAATGCTGGTCGAAGCGATGGATTCATTGAACGACCGCGAAAAGCACATCCTGACCGAACGCCGCCTGACCGAAAGCCCGCAAACGCTGGAAGAGCTGTCACAGGTTTACGAAGTCAGCCGCGAACGCATCCGCCAGATTGAAGTGCGCGCGTTTGAAAAGCTGCAAAAAGCGATGCAGCGGATCGCTGGTGACAGGTTGATGCCTGCTGCTGCGTA
>Ga0209121_10001855_pt1 | contig 22026 bp, 18 predicted proteins | sample Cruoilmetagenom3_FD_187292 | JGI IMG/M metagenome (GOLD analysis project Ga0209121, IMG submission 187292) | Oil polluted marine microbial communities from Coal Oil Point, Santa Barbara, California, USA - Sample 3 (SPAdes) (version 2) | ecosystem: Environmental > Aquatic > Marine > Oil seeps ...
CCACGTTGGGGCCGTAGCTCAGTTGGGAGAGCGCGTCGTTCGCAATGACGAGGTCAGGGGTTCGATTCCCCTCGGCTCCACCAACGCTCCTTGAAAACAGATGAAAAATCGGCGTCCGAGACCCCGGTGTTCCAACCGATTTACCAACTCGCAAAGTGCCTGGAACGGGCGAACCGGGCGGTCTCGTCGCACCCAACCGGCGTCGCAGGTCACGACGGGCGGGCGATCAGCGGTCCGGATGCGGTGCGTCGTGTCGATCTTGCAGGCGCCGGGGCCGACGTCGCGCCCGGCATCGACCCTTTCGCTGATTGTCACGAACGGGCGTCGTGTGGATGATCGGCCCCTGTGGGGTCCTTCCTGTCGGTCATTGGTTTGGTTCCAAGACATTGAAGATCGCGGCTACGCAGGCTTTGCGACGCGCGTCCATCCGGCCGATGATTGCGTTCCAGTTGGCCTATTCGAGGTAGGATTGCGCAAATCTCTCCCCCATGACATGGCCGCTCGGATCGTCGCCAACGTAGGCGCCGCGCCGCGCAATAGCGCATCCGCATGTGGCGAGAGCAACCTGGCGGCCGAATGCTTCCGGTCGTCCCGCCCGCCGCGGACGTAGATCCCCGCGGTATTCCGGCCGAGGTGGGTGTGGTCGGTCTGTTCGAGCTGGTTCTCGATCAGGACGACGCTGTCGTCCATCGGATTGCGGGCGAGAATGTCAGCTGAAAAGCGGTCCACCGCCACCCCGGCGCGCGCGAGGTCGAGCGGGATGCCGATGGCCTGCGCCAGATGCTCGACAGGGTCGGCGAGCCAGGGCGTGACCTCATGCGCCTCGTTCCTCGCCCCCCAGAGCGGCAGGTCACCGAGGCATGCAAACGGGTGTCACTCTCGCGGTTTGTCTCCCGGCATTTCGGCAGCGCCGCGCTGCCGTCTTTGCGCGCTGAAGTGAAGTTCGGTGCTGCTCAGTCAATAACGAGCTTCGGCAGGCCACGTACGGTATTCATCAACGCCTGGCGCAAGGTGATGGCGCGCTGGACCCTGCATGGGGTTGTCAGCTCACCCGGCGCGGTCCCTCCACGCCGCGGCATAGCCGATCATCGCCGGATCGGGCGCCGGGGACGTGAGGGGCTCGGGCGCGCGCGGCACGGTGCCCGCGGGGGCTGCCAAAAGGGCCGCGCCCTGGCTTGTGCCGGTCGCCGTCGCGCTGGCCACGACGGTCGCGCCCGTCGCCGCGGCGAGCATGTCGAGGCAGGCGCGGTTGCGCGCGAAAGGTCCCTCGACGATGACCGGACCACGATGGCCGATCAGCGCCAGGCAATGGGCCGTCTCGAGCGCGAGGTAGAACGCCACCGCCGCCGCGCGTTGGCCGCTGCCCGCTGCGGGTTCTTCGCCGAGCCAATGCGCCCTCTGTCCGCGAAACGGGCCGCTGGTATCGACCAGCGCCGGCATCAGCATGATCCCGCCCTCAAGAACGGCACGGATGTCTTCCGCATCGGGCGCGACCTGCGCACCGCCCATGGCAAGCTCATACTCCCGCCCGCCCATGAAGCGCGCCGAGGGCACCGGCTGGCCACGCGCGTTCACATTGATCAGCGTATCCGATCCCGGGTTGAGCGCGACCGGCGCGCCGCCGACCGACAGGACGATCACCCAGGTGCCGGTCGAGACGACCGCGAATGGCGCGGGCCGGCTCAGGATGTGTGGCAGGAGCGAGGCATTGGAATCGTGGATCCCGGCGTGAACCGGCGTGCCCGGCGTTAGCCCGGTGCGCAGGGCGATCTCGGGCAGAATTGGCCCGAGCAGGTCCGCAGAAGGCCGTGCCGGAGCGATCTTGTCCGCGATGCCGAGCGTCTCGACAAGGGAAGAAAAGCGGCCTTCGTGCGGGGTCCACAGATCGCTGTGACAGCCAAGCGACGACATGTCGGTGGCCAGGGCACCGGTCAACCGGAAGCCCCAGTATTGCGGGTAGGTGAGGATGGTCGCCGTGCGCGCCTTGAGCCCCGGATCGGTCTCGAACATCCAGTGCAGCTGGGCGCCGATGTTGAGCCCCATGCCAAGCCGGGGCGACCCGGTCTCGGCGAAGTCCGGGCGGATCGCGTCGTAGCGCGCAGCACTCGCGTCCGGACCGGTGTGCTCATAGTCAAGCATCGGGGCCGCCAGGTTGCCCGCGCCGTCGAGCAACACGGCAGAAGCGCCATGCGTGGTCACCGATATCGCATCGACCCCGTGGCTCGCATGAAAGCCCGCCAGCGCGTCGAGCAGGAAGGCCCAGTGTCCGTCCAGGTCGAAATGCGGCCAGGGCGGCCCGGGCAGCACCGTGTTGGGGCGGGTGACGACGGCTTTCTCCTCGAGCGTTTCGAGGTCGACCAGCGCCAGCTTGGCATTGGTCTTTCCGATGTCGATGACGGCGACGTGTCGGGGTGCCTGTCGGGGGGTCATGGCATGTGGAAAACAGGTTCCAACGGCACCGAAACCGGCTCGTTGTCGGGGTTGGTTTGCATGATGTCGGCCATGTGGGCCCACCATTTTTTCATCACCGGCGCGCTTGGCAAATCGTCCATCTTGTGATCGTCCGCGCGCCAGAGCACCCCGAACAGGGTGTTCGTTTCCTCGTCGAGGTGGATCGAGTAATCCGACACCCCGGCGTCTTTCAGGAGTGCGACGAGGTCTGGCCAGATCTGATCATGGCGTCTGCGGTATTCGGCCTTCGCGCCCGGGTTGAGCCGCATCTTGAACGCGTATTTCTGCATCACCCCCTCCGCCAATATGACCACAGGCGTGGCAGGGCGATCACCGAGATCAAGAGCGCGCCGATCACGATCGACATCACGATCCCCGGCACATTCAGGAGGCCGAGGCCGAAGGTGACGAGCCCCATCACGAAGGCGGCGATCACCACGCCGGGGATCGAGCCCGAGCCGCCGAGGATGTTGACCCCGCCGAGCACGACCATGGTGACCACCTCAAGCTCCCAGCCGACGGCGATGGAGGGCCGGGTCGAGCCGAGCCGCGAGGTGAGGCAGATCGCGGCCACGCCCGCCATCAACCCGGTCAGCAGGAACAGGATGAACTTCACCCGGCTTACCCGGATGCCGGAGAACAGCGCGCCGGTCGGGTTGTTGCCGATGGCGAAAATGGCGCGGCCGAAGTTGGTCTTGTGCAGCACGACCCCGTAGATGACGGCGACAATCGCGAACAGCACGAATTCGAACGAGATCACCCACCAGACATAGCCCTGGCCGAAAAACGCGAAGCTTTCGGGATAGCCGCGGTAGGCCTGATCGCCGAGCACGATATAGGCAATGCCGCGAAACAGGCTCATCGTACCGATGGTGACGACAATGGACGGCAGTCCGAGCCCGGTGACCAGGAAGCCGTTGAAGGCGCCGGCGAGCAGGCCAACGCCAAGTCCGACGGCGACGAGCGTGGGCGTGTCGGCGCCAAACTGGACCGCCGCGCCCATCGCCGTCGAAGCCAAGGCGATGATCGAGGCGACCGAAAGGTCGATCTCGCCCGAGATGATCAGGAGCGCCATCGCGAAGGCGATCATCGCCTTTTCGGTGAAGTTGAAGGTGGCGTCCGACAGGTTCCAGGCGTTGAGGAAATAGGGCGAGGCGAAGGAGTTGGCGAGGAAGATCGCCACCGCAACGACCAGGAGCAGGCTCTCCCAGCTTTTCAGCCGGCGTTGCAGCGACGACTGCAGGCGGTCGGGGACGTGATGCGAGGTGGTGCTCATGCGGCATGCTCCGCGCTTTTGAGGATGACCCGGCCCTTGGTCCGGTTGGCCTGCGCGTTGAACGCAACCGCGATGATGATCGCGCCGCCCGAAATCGCGAGTTGCCAGAAGGGCGAGACGTTGATGACCGGCAGGGCATTGGAGACGACGCCGAGGAACAACGCGCCGAGCAAGGCACCGCCGACCGAGCCAAGGCCGCCGGCGATGGAGATGCCGCCGATCACGCAGGCCGCGACCACGGTAAGCTCGAAGCCGCCCGCGATGTCGACATAGGCCACGGCGTAGCGCGAGACCCAGAGATACCCCGTAAGCCCCGCGAGCGCGCCCGACAGCGTGTAGGCCCAGAACTGGGTGCGCCCGACATTGATTCCGGCATAGACGGCGGCATGCGGGTGGCCCCCGACCGCGTAGAAGGCGCGCCCCAGCGTGGTGCGGGTCATCAACACGAAGAACGCGATCACCGCGAAGATGGCGATCCAGCTGAGCACCGGCAGTCCAAGAAACGCGGCCCGCGGGAACGCCTTGAAGGCGGGAGACATCTCGTGCGAATTCACCCACTTGCCGTTCGAAATCAGGAAGATGATGCCGCGGTAGATCGTCATCGTGCCGAGCGTCACGACGATCGGCGGGATGCTCACTTTCCACACCAGCAAACCGTTGAACATGCCCATGAGTGTGCCGAGCCCGACGGCGACCACCAGGATCACCGGCACCGGCACGCCGGGGGCCACGACGTTCAGCATGGAGACGACCATGCCCGAGAGCGCGAGGTTCGCGGCCACCGACAGGTCGATGCACTTGGTCAGGATCACCACCATCTGGCCGAGAGCCAGGAGGATCAACGGCGAGGTGTCGTTGAACACATTGGCCAGATTCGCAGGCGCGACGAAGGCGGGGAAACGGGTGGCGATCAACCCCAGGAGGACGACGATGGCGCCAAGCAGGATGGCTTCTCGCGAAGTGACAAGTCGTTTCAGCATGTCTCGGCCTCAGGTGATGCCCGCAGCATGGCGGACGAGTGTTTCGGGGGTCATGTCATCGTGGGCGACTTCCGCCACGATCCGGCCTTCGCGCATGACGATGATCCGGTCCGACATGCCGAGAACTTCGGGGATCTCCGAGGAGACCATGATGATGGCAAGGCCCTCGGCGGCGAGCTCGGCCATGAACTCGTGCACGGCGGCTTTCGAGCCGATGTCGATGCCCTTGGTGGGCTCGTCGAGAATGATGATCTTCGGCATCGTCGCGAGCCATTTGGCGATCACCACCTTTTGCTGGTTGCCGCCCGACAGGCTTTCGACCTTGGTGTCGAGCGAGGCGGCGCGCAGGTCGAGCCGCTCGGTGAAGTCGCGCGCCAGTTTGAACTCCTCGGCCAGGCGGATGAAGCCGTTGTGCGAGGTGCGCGACAGCGACGGCAGGGTGATGTTCTGAAAGATCGGCATCGCGATGATCGCGCCCTGCTTGCCGCGGTCTTCGGGCACGTAGACGATGCCGTTGTTCGCCGCGTCCGCGGTCGCGCGGATCGTCACCTCCTGGCCGTCGATCCGGATCGTGCCGCCCGAGGCCCGGGTGATCCCGAACAGCGCCTGCATGGCCTCCGAGCGCCCGGCGCCGACGAGGCCGTAGAACCCGAGTATTTCGCCGCTGCGCAGGCAAAACCCGATGTCGGCGAACTCCGTCGGGTGATTGTAGTTCTCGACCTCCAGCACCACGTCGCCGCGACCCGGCGGGCGCGCGGGGAAGATGTTGGCCACCTCGCGCCCGACCATCAGCTTGACCAGCGCATCGTTGGTCACATCGGCAATCTTGCCCTCGCCAACGAACTGGCCGTCGCGAAACACGGTGTAATTATCGGCGATCCGGAAGATCTCGTCGAACTTGTGGCTGATGAACAGGATCGCCTTGCCCTGGCCCTTCAGCTGCTCGACCAGCTCGTAAAGCTCCTGGATTTCCTTGTGGCTGAGCGCCGCAGTCGGTTCGTCCATGATCACCACGCGGGCGTCGATGGAAAGCGCGCGGGCGATCGCCACGAGGTGCTTGTTGGCAATGCCAAGGTCGCGCAGCTTGGCGCCCGGGTCGATCTCGGCGCCGATCCCGTCAAGGATCTCGCGCGACATCCGGGCCATCGCGGCCCAGTCGATCAACCCGAAACGGTTGCGCGGCGCGTGCCCGAGAAAGATGTTCTCCGCCACCGACAGCTCGTCGAACAGAACCGTCTCCTGGTGGATCGCGGTAATCCCGGCGTCGGCCGCGTCCTGGGCCGTCGGGAACCGCGTCTCGGTCCCGTCGACGAGGATGCGCCCCTCGGTCGGCTGGTAGATGCCGGTCAGTATCTTCACCACGGTCGATTTGCCGGCGCCGTTCTCGCCCACGAGCGCGGTGACCTGGCCCGGGTAGAGGCTCAGCGACACATCCGACAGCGCCTTTACCCCCGGGAACGTCTTGGTGATGCCGTCGAGGGCAAGGATCGGGGTCGGAGGGCTCACGTCTTCGGCCTCGGCATGGGTCTGGTATATCATCGGGAACGCCTGTCTCGCGCCGCTGGCGGGTCGGTTTCCCGGCGCGAGGGACCCGCGCCGGGAGGGAGGAGACGATCAGAAGATCGACTTGAAATCCTCGATGTTCGAGGCGTCGTAGGTGAAGGGATCCGACATCGCACCGGAGTTCGTGTCGTCCAGCATCACGTCGCCGATCCGGCCCATCGGGATCGAGGCACCGGCCTCGGCCACGGCGTTGCCGGCGGCCAGCTCATGGGCGATGTAGGTTGCCGCATAGCCGAGGTCGATCGGGTTCCAGATCGCGAAGCTGGTCGTGGCGCCCGATCCGACGCATCCGGCCATTTCCGACGGCAGGCCAAGGCCGGTCACGTTCACCTGGCCGATCTTGCCTTCGTCGGTCACGGCCTGGCAAGAGGCGAGGATGCCCACGGTCGTCGGCGCAATGATCGCCTTCAGATCCGGGTAGGTCGCCATGAGGCCCTGCGCTTCGCGGTAGGACTTGTCCGACAGGTCATCGCCATAGACGGTCGAGACCAGGTTGACACCCGGGTAGTTCGGCAGCACCGCCTTGGCGGCCTCGATCCAGGCGTTCTGGTTGGTCGCGGTTGCCGAGGCCGACAGGATCGCGACGTCGCCGCCGTCGGGCATGTGATCGGCGGCCAGCTTGAGGATCGTATTTCCGATCAGCTCGGTCGACGACGGGTTGAGGTGCATCTGCCGGCCTTCTTCCGCCACGCCCGAATCCCACGAGATCACGGTGATGCCGCGTTGCATCGCTTTCTTCAGGGACGGGACCAGCGCGTCGGGGTCGTTGGCCGAGATCGCGATGGCGTCGACGCCCTGGGCGATCAGCGAGTTGATCACCTCGATCTGGCCTTCCGCGGTGGTATCGGTCGGTCCGGTGTAGATGATCTCGGTGTCGCCAAGCTCGGCGGCCGCTTCCTCGGCGCCTTTCGCCGCGGCCTCGAAGAAGCCGATGCCAAGCGCCTTGACGACCAGCGCGATGCGCATGTCCTCGGCATTTGCTGCGGTCCCCGCGGCGGCCATGGTGGCCGCGACAGCGACCGTCGAAAGAACTTTCTTCATAGCACTCATGATTTCCTCCCTGAGCGTCGGTTGATCGTGGCTACGAGGCCACTTCGTGGTTTTGCTGACCCGCGCCTGATGTTGCGACGATCAGCTCTACATCGGCGGCTTCGAGCATTGCCGCCGCCTTGTCCGAGATCCCCTCATCGGTGATCACCGTGTCGATCCGGTCGAGTGGGCAGAGCACCAGGCTCGAGCGGTTTTCGAATTTCGTGCTGTCAACGAGCACGATCAGCTCGTCCGCCTGACCGATCAGCTTGTGCTCGGCCTGGATCAGCAGCGGATCGGCCTCCATCAACCCGAGCGGCCCCAACCCCTGCGCGCCCATGAACATCCGTTTTGCATAGAAGTTCTTGGTCACGTCGTTCTCGAACGGCGACAGGATAATGTTCTGCTCGCGGTAGATGACGCCGCCGGGCACCATGATCGTGTTCTTGGAATGCTTGAGCAGGTGCTCGGTGATCGGCACCGAATTGGTGAAGATCTGCAACCGGCGGCTGGCCAGCGGGTGCACCATCTGGAAGGTCGTCGTGCCGCCGTTGATGATGATCGGCTCGCCATCGGCACAAAGGTCGACCGCGGCGCGCGCGATTGCTTGTTTCTGCTTGATCCTGATCGTTTCATTGACCGCGAAGGTCCGGCCGGCAAGCCCGACGAACTGCGGCGGCGAGATCGCCTCGGCCCCACCCCGGACGCGGCGCAGCTTCTTCTGCATATGGAGGGCGGCGATGTCACGCCGGATCGTCGCTTCCGACACGCCGGTCATGTTCACAAGGTCGATCACGGTCACGACCGGACGATCCTGGATGGCTGACAGAATAAGCCTGTGGCGTTCAGATTCGTGCATCGCGTCCTCCCTTGGCTGAGAAATGTGGGTGGAATCGTTGGGTCTGTCAATCATTTTTCGTCAATTCCAATCATTCTGCGTCGCAGCATGATCGGAGATGATCGTTTGTGATTGACAAAACGCCACACCAAAGGCAATTTGCACCCAAACCTGAATCGCGGCCCACATGCGCCACCTGGGAGGACCACATGCCTGATACCGCCAAGACCGAACCGCTCGTCAACGGCTGGGACGACACCATCGCGGCGTCGATGAGCGAGCCGGAAAAGCTGCTCTACCGCTCCAACCTGCTCGGCGCCGACAAGCGGATCACCAACTACGGCGGCGGCAACACCTCCGCCAAAGTGTCCGAGCGCGATCCGGTCACCGGCGCCGCGGCCGAGGTGCTCTGGGTCAAGGGCTCGGGCGGCGACGTCGGCTCGATCAAGATGGACGGTTTCGCCACGCTCTACATGGACAAGCTCAGAGCCCTGAAGGATGTCTACCGCGGCCCCGAGCACGAGGACGAGATGGTGGGCTACCTGCCCCACTGCACGTTCAACCTCAACCCGCGCGCCGCCTCGATCGACACGCCGCTGCATGCCTATGTGCCCAAGCAGCACGTCGACCACATGCACCCGGACGCGGTGATCGCCATCGCGGCGGCAAAGAACTCGAAAGAGCTCACGCAGGAGATCTACGGCGACGAGATCGGCTGGCTGCCGTGGAAGCGGCCGGGCTACGAGCTCGGCTTGTGGCTGGAGAAGTTCTGCCTCGAAAACCCGGATGCGAAAGGCGTGGTGCTCGAAAGCCACGGGCTGTTCAGCTGGGCCGACGACGCCAAGGAATGCTACGAACTGACCGTCGAGATCATCCAGAAGGCACAGGACTGGTTTTCCGCGAAGACCGCGGGCCTGGCGGCTTTCGGCGGGGCCCGGCACACGAGCCTCGATGCCGCCGGCCGGCGCGCCGTGGCGGCCCGGCTGATGCCCGCCATCCGTGGCATGGTCTCCGGCAACCAGCACATGGTCGGCCATTTCGACGACCAGGACGCGGTGCTCGATTTCGTCAATTCCAATCAGATGGAGGCGCTCGCAGCCCTCGGCACCTCTTGCCCCGACCATTTCCTGCGCACCAAGATCCGCCCGCTGGTCGTGGCCTTCGACCCGGCGAAAGCCAATGTCGACGCGGTGCTCGACGGCTTGCCGGCCCAGGTCGCGGCCTACCGCGAGGACTACGCCGCCTATTATGACCGCTGCAAACACGACAACTCACCGGCGATGCGCGACCCCAACGCCGTGGTCTACCTGGTCCCCGGCGTCGGCATGATCACCTTCGCCAGGGACAAGGCGACCGCCCGGATATCGGGCGAGTTCTACGTCAACGCGATCAACGTGATGCGCGGCGCGAGCGCGGTCGACGACTACGTCGGCTTGCCCGAACAGGAGGCGTTCGACATCGAATACTGGCTGCTCGAGGAAGCCAAGCTGCAGCGGATGCCGAAGCCGAAGAGCCTCGCCGGACGGGTGGCGCTGGTGACCGGCGGCGCCGGCGGGATCGGCTCGGCGACGGCCGAGAAATACCTCTCCGAAGGCGCCTGCGTGATGCTCGCCGATATCGACGACACCAGCCTCGCCGCGACCGCCGACACCCTCACCGGCCGCTACGGCCCCGACGTCGTGCGGAGCGTCAACATGAACGTCACCGACGAGACCGCCGTGGCCCGTGCCTACGCCGAGATCGCGGCGGAATTCGGCGGCGTCGACATCCTCGTGTCCAACGCCGGCATCGCCTCCTCGGCGCCCATCGAGGAGACCTCGCTGGCGCTGTGGTCAAAGAACATGGACATCCTGTCCACCGGCTACTTCCTGGTGTCGCGCGACGCGTTCAAACTGATGCGGGCCCAGAATATCGGCGGTTCGATCGTCTTCGTCGCCTCGAAGAACGGCCTGGCCGCGAGCCCCAGCGCCTCGGCCTATTGCGCCGCCAAGGCGAGCGAGATCCATCTCGCGCGGTGCCTGGCCCTCGAAGGTGCCGAAGCCGGCATCCGGGTCAACGTGGTCAACCCCGACGCGGTGCTGCGCGGCTCCAAGATCTGGGAAGGCGAGTGGCTCGAGGCGCGCTCCGCGAGCTACGGCACCGACAAGGCGGGGCTCGAAGAGATGTACCGCAACCGCTCATTGCTGAAACGCTCGGTCTTCCCCGAGGACATCGCCGAGGCCGCCTATTTCTTCGCGTCGGATCTCTCGGCCAAGTCGACCGGCAACATCATCAACGTCGATGCGGGCAACAAGGAAGCCTTCACCCGCTGATCTCACGGGGCGCGGCCTCGTGCTGCGCCCCAAAACGCTGCCGCCCGGGAGGACACCATGCGGCTTTCGCAATGCCACAACTTCCACGACTTCCGCAGGCTGGCCCGCCGTCGCCTGCCGGGGCCGATCTTCAACTACATCGACGGCGCGGCGGAAGACGAGACCGCCTACCGGCGCAACACCGCTGCCTTCGATGAGGTCGACCTGCTGCCCCACGTGCTGCGCGGCACCGAAGAGATCGACCTTTCCGCGCAGGTGATGGGGCTGAAACTCGACCTGCCGTTCTTCCTCGCACCGACCGCGCTGCAAAGGCTGTTCCACCACCAGGGCGAGCGCGCCGCCGCCGCCGCGGCGGCGAAATACGGCACCATGTTCGGGGTCTCGTCGCTCGGCACCGTGAGCCTGGAGGAAGTTCGCGCGGCCCATAGCACCCCGCAGGTCTACCAGTTCTACTTCCACCGCGACCGCGGGCTGAACCGCGAGATGCTGGCGCGCGCCAAGGAGTCCGGCGTCGATGCGATGATGCTCACGGTGGATTCGATCACCGGCGGCAACCGCGAGCGCGACAAGCGCACCGGCTTCTCGATCCCGTTCCGGCTCACGCTCGGCGGTATCGCCCAGTTCATGCTCAAACCCGCCTGGGGGATCAACTACGTCACCCATCAAAAGTTCAGCCTGCCGCAGCTCGACGCCCATATCGACATGGGCGGCTCGACCACGTCGATCGGGCGCTATTTCACCGAGATGCTCGACCCGACGATGAACTGGGACGACCTCGCCGAGATGGTCGAGGCCTGGGACGGCAAGTTCTGCCTCAAGGGGGTGATCCACCCCGACGACGCCGCCCGCGCGGCCGACGCGGGCTGCGACGCGGTGATCCTGTCGAACCACGGCGGGCGCCAGCTCGACGGCGCGCGCGCGCCCTTCGACGGTCTCGCCGAGGTGCTCGACACCGCCGGCGACCGGATCGAGGTGATCATGGACTCAGGCATCCAGCGCGGCACCCATATCGTCAAGGCCCTTGCCATGGGCGCGAAGGCGGTCGGGATCGGGCGCGCCTACCTGTTCGCGCTCGCCGCCGCCGGACAACCCGGGGTCGAGCGGATGCTGGGCCTCTTGAAGGAAGAACTTACCCGCGACATGCGGCTGATGGGCGCGGCCAGGGTCGCCGATCTCGGCCGCGACAACCTGCGGCTCCGGTGACCGGGCACAGATCTGATCGGGCAGAGCGCTCGAAAATGGAGGCACGAATGACGACCAAATCCTACGACGCCGCGCGGGATGTTTTCGCAGACTGGGGCGTCGATACCGAGGCCGCCATCGCCCGGCTCGCGACCATCCCGATCTCGGTGCACTGCTGGCAGGGCGACGACGTGGTGGGGTTCGAGAACAGCACGGGCACATCTGGCGGCGGCATCCAGGCCACCGGAAACCACCCCGGCCGCGCCCGTACCCCCGACGAGCTGCGCGCCGACCTCGAGTTCGCCTATGCCAACATCCCCGGCAGCCACCGGCTGAACCTGCACGCTTTCTACATGGATACCGACGAGACGCCCGACCGCGACGAGATCGAGTATCGCCACTTCAGCCCCTGGGTCGACTGGGCCAAAGACCTCGGCGTAGGGCTCGATTTCAACCCGACCTTCTTCGCCCACGAGAAAGCCGACGACAACCTCACGCTCGCCCACCCCGACAAGGGCATCCGCGACTTCTGGATCGAACACGGCAAACGGACCCGCGAGATCGCCGCGCGCATCGGCGAGGCGCAGGGCTCGGCGGCGGTCAACAACATCTGGGTGCCGGACGGCTCGAAAGACATCCCCGTCGACCGGTTCTCCGCGCGCAAGCGGCTCGAAGCCTCGATCGACGAGATGATCGCCACGCCCTACGACAAGGCGCATATGCTCGATGCCGTGGAATCGAAGCTCTTCGGGATCGGTGTCGAAGCAATGACCGTGGGCAGCCACGAGTTCTATCTCGGCTACGCGATCCGCAACAAGACCGTGCTCTGCCTCGACATGGGCCATTTCCACCCCACCGAGAACATCGCCGACAAGCTCAGCGCCGTCGCCCTTTCGGTCGACGAGTTGCTGCTGCACGTCTCGCGCCCGATGCGCTGGGACAGCGACCACGTGATCCTCCTGAACGACGACATCCTCCAGATGGCGCAGGAACTGGTGTTCGCCGATCTGCTCGGGCGCACCCATATCGGGCTCGACTTCTTCGATGCCACGATCAGCCGGACCGCCGCCTGGGTGATCGGCACCCGCAATATGCAAAAAGCGCTGCTGCGCGCGCTGCTGCTCCCCCAGGAGCCCTTGAAAAGGGCCGAGGAAGCGCTCGACTTCACCACCCGTTTCATGCTTACCGAGGAGCTCAAGGACCTGCCCTTCGCTGCCGTCTGGGCCGAGTTCTGCGCCCGTCTGGATGCCCCGGTGGGCCGCGCCCTCATCACCGATCTCGACGCCTACCAGGCGTCGGTCGCCATCCGCCGATAGGAGGCCGACATGGCCGTATTCACCCACCCGATTTCTTTCGTGAAAGAGGCGGCCCCGTTCCTGCACCTGTGCTGGAAGATGGGCTGGAACGAAGCCAACGGCGGCAACTTTTCCTGGCGCCTGCCGGCGCAGGAGATCGAGGGCATTCTCTCGCGGCACTACCCCGAGCTCGCCCCGCAGGCGGCGGTGCCGATGCCGATCGACGAGCCCGAGCTCGACGGTGAATACTTCCTCGTCACCGGGTCGGGACAGTTCTTCCGTCACGCGCTGGAGCATCCCAACCAGGTTTTCGGCATCGTCCAGATCGTCGAACAGGGCACCGCCTACCGCGTGGCCTGGGGCTTTTCCTCGGGCGCCAAGCCGACCTCCGAGTTCGCCACCCATCTGGTCGCCCACGCGATCCGCAAACGGGTCTCGAACGGGCGCGAACGGATCATCCTGCACAGCCATCTGCCGGAGTTCATCGCGCTGAGCTTCCTCGAACCGCTCGACAGCCGGGCACTCACCCGCGCGCTGTGGGAGAAGATGCCCGAGTGCATCGTGATCTTCCCCGATGGCGTGCGCGTGGTGCCGCTGCTGTTGCCGGGCACCGTCGAGATCGCCGAGGCTTCTGCCGAAGCGCTCAAGCACAGCCGGGTGATTTCCTGGAGCCACCACGGCATCTTCGTCTCCGAAGAAAGCCCCAACAAGGTCTTCGCGCTCGTCGAAACCATTGAGAAAGCCGCGGCGATCCACCGCAAAGTCCTGTCTGCGGGTGGGCCGAAGCGCCGTATCTCGACCGAAATCCTGACAGAACTCGCCGAGAAATTCGGGCACATGATGGTGGCGAAACCCGACTGGCTCGACGACGCATGAGACGCGCATAAACAGCCCCCGGGTCACCTCGGAGGTTGCCTGTATCAACCCGGGAACCATACGAAGAGACGGTGTTCATAGCGCCACGCGCAGCAGCGCAGACCTGTCCTATCCAGTGACCCGACGAAAATCCGACGGCGTGTCGGCAGCCGTGGGTATAAGCACTGGAGAGCCTTGGTTTCGATGGCGTTGCTGGCCGCCGCCGTCCTCGGAGGGATTCTCAGGTTTCGAGCGGGCCGCGCGGCGCCGCCACGCCCACACGGGGCCCCGCGTCATCCGTCCCCGGCAGGGGACCAGCTCCTCCGAAAACCGAAAAGAAGCTTCGATCTTCAAGCCATTGTTTGCCATAAATATTCCAAGCCAAAGAGCGAGCCCTCTATCCTCAGTCGAGAAACGCCCAGCTGTCGGCCCCATCGAAATGGCGCACCCGGATGCCGTCCGGAACCCCTGGGTCGTCCGCCAGCCGCAGGTTGAACGACACCCGCCTGCCATCGGTGCCCACGTTGTCGGTCGTGCCCCCGCAGGTCGGGCAAAAATGAAATCCGATCAGGCGATCCCCCCAGAGGTGTTGCGCCGTCGCCCCGGCCCCCGACAGGAGCCGCCCCACGTTCGGCGGGCAATGTGCCCAGAGCGCCGCGGACCGCCGGCAGATCGAGCAATTGCACGAGATCACCCAATCGGGCCGGGAAACCTGAAACCGGACCGCCCCGCAATGACACCTTCCGGTGATGAGGTCCGCCTGCGTCACAGATCCCTCCCTGGGGGCCGCACGATCGTCGCCCCCCTTTCTCTTGGCTCAAGCACGCCGGGGGGCAAGCGGGAGGCGTGCCTTCGGCGCGACGCGAGCTCCCCCCGGCGGGTCGGCGCGCCGAAGGCGCGGCGAAACCCCTACCCGTCCACCCGGATCCGCGCATTGGTGGGATCGTGCGGGCTGTCTTCGACCACCTGCGCCTCCCACAGCGAACCCTGCATCCGCACCTTGAGCTTCGTCCCCGGCGCGGCGCGGTCGGGGCGCACATAGCCCATGCCGATTGATTTCCCGAACGCCACCGCGTAGCCGCCGGAGGTGAGCCGGCCGACCTTCTCGTCCCCGGAATACAGCGCCTCGCGCCCCCAGGGGTCGGCATCGTCCGGCCCGTCGATCAACAGGGTCACGCATTTGCTGCGGACACCGGTCGCAACCATCGGATCCTTGCCGTGGAACTCCTTGGTAAGGTCCACAAAGCGGTCGAGCCCGGCTTCCAATGGCGTCGCGTCGCGGCCCAGCTCGGTCCCGAAGGCGCGATACGATTTCTCCTGCCGGAGCCAGTTCTGCGCCCGCGCGCCCACCGGTGTCAGCCCGTGTTTCTCGCCCGCCGTCATCAACAGGTCCCACAGGTAAGTCTGCATCTCGATCGGATGGTGCAGCTCCCAGCCGAGCTCGCCGGTATAGGCCACCCGCACCGCCGTCAGCGGGCACATGCCGAGCTCGATCTTCTTCGCCGACAACCACGGGAAGCGCTTGTTCGACAGCGCCGTTTCGGGCTCGGCGTCGCGGATCACCTCGGCCAGCACGTCACGCGCCTTCGGCCCCGCGAGCGCGAACACCCCGATCCGGGTGGTCCAATCCTCCTTGTCGATCCGGCCGAACCGGTCCTCCTCGGCCAAAATCGCCTTGTAGAGGTAATCCTCGTCATAGGCGTGCCAGGCGCCCGCCGAGATCAGCACGAAGCGGTCCTCGGCCTCGCGCACGATGGTGTATTCCGTCCGCGTCGTGCCCGCTTGCGTCAGCGCGTAGGTGAGGTTGATCCGGCCCACCTTCGGCAGCTTGTTGGTGGTGAACCAATCGAGGAACCCCGCCGCCCCCGGCCCGGAGATCACGTGTTTGGAAAACGCGGTCGCGTCGATCAGACCGACACCCTCGCGGATCGCCCGCGCTTCGGCCTCGGCGTATTGCCACCAGCCCCCGCGCCGGAACGACCGCGCATCGTGGTCGAAACTGTCCGGTGCGCCCTGCGGCCCGTAGTAGTTCGGCCGCTCCCAGCCGTTCACCTGCCCGAACTGCGCGCCCAGCGCCTTCTGCCGGTCATAGGCGGGCGCGGTCCGCAGCGGGCGGCAAGCGGGCCGCTCCTCGTCAGGGTGATGCAGCACATAGACGTGGTCGTAGCATTCTTCGTTTTTGCGCGCCGCGTATTCCGTCGTCACCCAGGTGCCGTAGCGCTTGGGATCAAGGCTTGCCATGTCGATCTCCGCCTCGCCCTCGACCATCATCTGCGCGAGATAGTAGCCGGTGCCGCCCGCCGCGGTGATGCCGAACGAAAATCCTTCGGCGAGCCACATGTTGTGCAAGCCTGGTGCCGGGCCGACCAGCGGATTGCCGTCGGGCGTGTAGCAGATCGGGCCGTTGTAGTCGTCCTTGAGCCCGACCTCCTCCGTCGACGGAATCCGGTGGATCATCGACATGTATTCCTCCTCGATCCGCTCCAGATCGAGCGGGAAGAGGTCGGCGCGGAAGCTGTCGGGCACCGCGTATTCGAACCGGGCCGGGGCGCCGCGTTCGTAGGGCCCGAGGATCCAGCCGCCCCGCTCCTCGCGCACGTACCACTTGGCGTCGGCGTCGCGCAGCACCGGGTGCTCGCCGTGGGTTTTGCGGTAGTCGACCAAGGCCGGGTCGGCATCGGTGACGATGAACTGGTGCTCGACCGGGATCGCCGGCATCTTGATGCCGAGTAGCCCCGCGGTGCGCTGCGCGTGGTTGCCTGTGGCCGTCACCACATGTTCAGCCCGGATCTCGAAGGTTTCTTCGCCCGGCACCAGGTTGCCGCCCTTCTCGACCATGACAGAGCCACGCACGATCCACTCCGAGCCCGTCCACTCGTAGCTGTCGACCTGGCGCTTGCGGATAATCTCCACACCCCTTTGGCGCGCGCCCTTGGCCATTGCCATGGTCACGTCGGCGGGGTTGATATAGCCATCCGTCGGGTGGAACAGCGCGCCCTGCAAATCCTCCGTGCGCACCAGCGGCCAGCGGTCCTTGATCTCGGCCGGGCTCAGCCATTCATAGGGGATGCCCACCGTCTCGGCGGTCGAGGCGTAGAGCTGAAACTCGTCCATGCGCGCGCGCGACTGCGCCATGCGCAGGTTGCCAACCACGCTGAAGCCCGCGTTCAGCCCGGTTTCCTCCTCCAGCGTCTTGTAGAATTTCACGCTGTAGTCGTGGATGTGACTGGTCGCATAGCCCATGTTGAACAGCGGTAGCAGGCCGGCGGCGTGCCAGGTCGAGCCCGAGGTCAGCTCGTCGCGTTCGAGCAATACCACGTCCGACCAGCCGGCCCGGGCCAGATGATAGGCGACCCCGGCGCCAACCGCGCCCCCGCCGACGACAAGCGCTTTGACATGAGTTTTCATGGGGCGACTCCCTTCGTGCAAGTTTGGCTCCACTCTGCCCGATGGGCGCCAGACCGCAAAGCGCCCGCCGACATTTGGAGCGGCGAAACCGACAGACCGAGACCACGGCTTGACCAAAAAGTCGCCGGAAACCATCGCCACGATGCCCGCAGCCCGTGCAAGGAGTCGCCGTGAGTTTCCTGTCCCGCCTGAACCGTTTCGCCGCCGCCACCTTCGCCAATCTGCGCCTCACCTCAGCGCTGCTGTGGCCCCGCCCCTTCCCGCGCGACAAGATCGATGCCAGCCCGGCGCAGGTGTTCGCCAGTTTCCTGATCGTCCATGCGGCCATTATTGCTTTTTTCGCTTGGATCGCCTGGCCGGTCGGTGAGATCGATCCCTACGGAGTCCAAGGGATTCTCGCGTCAACAACGGTCGGCCTCGCCAGCGTCACCTTCGGCGCGCTCCTGACCCGCAGCGGCGACCGCATCGCCGCGGCCCTAATCCTGACCAACTTGGTGTCGATCCCCATTCTCGCGCTGGCTGTTGCGATCTACGGCCTGGCCTCGGTCGGGATTGGTCCCTTTTTTGGCGCCTTTCTCGGTGTCGCACTCATGGCCCTCGGCCTGTACACCCTGGCCGCGCTGCGGGTGTTCGCGCGACCGGGACGCGCTGGCCGCCTCGCCGGCCTGCCTGCCGCCCTCCTGCTCATCGCCGCAAGCGCCGCTTGGGAGATTTACGTCCCGCAGAGCGATCTGTTCTACTCTGCGGCGTTGGAAGATGAGGCGGCTGACGACATTCCGGAGATCGTCACCGAAGATCTTTACTATGCCCAGCCGACGCTGATGCAGGCCGCCCTCGACGGGCTCGCACCGGGCACCCCGCGCGAACCGGAGCTGTTCGCGCTCCTCGGCGCCGGCTATGCCTACCAGGACGTGTTCATGAGCGAAGTCGACCGGACCGCGACGCTGCTCGCGGCGCGCCATGGGACTGGCCGGACCGTGAAACTCGCCAACAGCGAAAAAGAACCGACACGCCTGCCGATGCTCAACCACCACAACCTGTCGGACGGCCTGCAGGCGCTTGCGGGTCGGATGGGGCCGGAGGACACGGCGCTCCTGTTCTTCACCTCCCACGGCAGCGAGGATCGTCTGTCGCTCTCATTCTACGAAGCCCGCCTGGAAGGGCTCACCCCGCACGACCTCGCAACCAAACTCGACGCCGCCGGTCTCACCAACGTGGTGATCGTGATCTCGGCCTGCCATTCGGGATCGTTCATCGACGAGCTGGCCGCACCGGACCGGCTGATCATCACCGCGTCCGCCGCCGACCGCACCTCCTTCGGGTGTGCCGATGGCCGCGACTGGACCGATTTCGGTCGCGCGTTTTTCGACATCGCCCTGCGTGAAACGCCGGATTTCCGCGCCGCGTTCACCCGTGCGACGAGGCTGATCGAGGGTTGGGAGGCCGAACAGGGCCGACCCGCGTCGCACCCCCAGATCGCCGAGGGCGCAGAGATCGGGCCGGTGCTCGATGCGTTGTTTGCGATAGAAATCTCCCAAGACGGATGACGCCTCAGATCAGCCCGCGCCAGGCCAGGACCGCCACGGCCAGGGCAAAGACGATCAGGATGCTGAGCGCATTGCCCGCGAGCCAGTTGACCCAGCGCGTCACCCGCCGTTCGGTCCCGTCGACCCGCGCGAGGTAGCGCTCGAAGACACGGGCTGCTTTGCGCAGGCGGCGTTCGTCGACCCGGCGTCCGAGCTTCGGATGCGCCGCCATCGTGCGTGCTTCGACCAGCAGCGCGCCCTCACGGCGCAACTTGCGCGGCAAGAGCCGCCCGGCGCGGGCGAATTTGTCCTCGAACCCGTCGCCGCGAACCCCGAGCCGCTCCTCCATCAGGGCGGCGATCTTGTCGAGGCGTGCGTCCAGGTCCATGGCCCCCTGCCTAAAGGGTTTCGCGCCAAACCTGAATCCCCAAATTCACTGGCGCCAACCCGCTTGCGGCGGGGCGCCTCATCGGCCATCAAGATCCCATGCTCGCGACACAGATCATCGGGTCCGACACCGCCCAACCCCCGGTTCTCATCGTCCACGGCCTGTTCGGCTCGGGACGCAACTGGGGCGTGATCGCCAAGCGGCTTTCGGACAGCCGCCGGGTGGCGACGGTCGACATGCGCAATCACGGCGCCAGCCACTGGGAAGAGACCCATTCCTATCACGATCTCGCCGCCGACCTCGCCGAGGTCGTCGAAGATCTCGGCGGCACGGCGGACGTGATCGGCCATTCGATGGGCGGCAAGGGCGCGATGATGCTGGCTCTCGACCAGCCCGAGACGATCCGTCGCCTGCTGGTGGCCGACATTGCCCCGGTCACCTACAGCCACACGCAGGTGCATCTCGTGCATGCGATGCGGGCGCTGGACCTCGGCCGGATCGCCACCCGCGCCGATGCCGACCGCATCCTCGCGGACGCGATCGACGAACGCGACGTGCGCGCCTTCCTGTTGCAGTCGCTCGACGTGCGCGCGCGCCGCTGGCTCCTGAACCTCGATGTGTTGGAGCGCGACATGGAACTCATCACCGGCTTTCCGTCCGTGTCCGGCCGGTTCGACGGCCCCGCCCTGTTCCTCGCAGGCGCGCGCTCGGATTACGTGTTGCCGCAGCACCGTGCGATCATCAAACGGCTGTTCCCGAACGCCCGCCAGGCCAAGATCCCCGACGCCGGCCATTGGCTGCACGCCGAGAGACCGCGCGCCTTCGAGGCCGCGGCGCGGGCGTTTCTGAACCACTGACCGCTGTCCGGCATGGGGCCCCGAAACCCCGGCACGCCACACCCCAACTTCCGGGAGAATACCATGGTCGAACCCACCCAAGACCCGCGCACAGGCGTCGCGCTCATCGGCGCGGGCATGATCGCGCCCACTCATGTGGCCGCGCTGTCCGAGCTGCGCGACAAGGCCCGGCTCGACGCCATCGTCTCGCGCCGCCCGGAGCGCGCGACCCATCTCGCGCAGCACTACGCGGGCACGCAACCAAAGTTCTCCGCCGATCTCTCCGAAGTCACCGAAAACCCGGACGTCCTGATGGCCATCGTCGCGACCCCGCCCAACGTCCGGATCGAGCTGATCGCAGCGCTGGCCGGGGCGGGCAAGCACATCCTGCTCGAAAAGCCGGTCGCGCGCACCTTGGCCGAGGCGCAGGAGGTCGTGGAGATCTGCGAAAACGCCGGCGTCACCCTCGGCATGCTGTTCCAGCACCGCGCCCACGCCTCGTCCAAGGCGGCCGCGCGCCTCATCGCCGGTGGCGGACTCGGCCAGCTCGGTCTCGTCGAGATCGCGGCGCCGCTTTGGCGCGACCAATCCTATTACGACGAGCTCGGCCGCGGCACCTTTGAGCGCGACGGCGGCGGCGTGCTGCTGACCCAGGCAATCCACACGATCGACCTCGCGCTGAGCCTCGCCGGCCCGGTCACCCGCGTGCAGGCAACGGTCGCCACCACCCCGCTTCACCAGATGGAAGCGGAGGATTACGCGGTCGCCGGCCTCACCTTCGCCTCCGGCGCGGTCGGCTCGCTCATCGCGAGCACAGCCACCTTTCCGCCCGGAAATGAGACCATCACGCTGCATTTCGAGAACGCCTCGCTGCGGCATGGCCGGCATTCGCTCGACGTGTTCTGGCGCGACGGCAGCACCGACAGCGAGACCTTCGGGCAGGCCGAGCCCGGCGAAGGCGGACCGGTCGTTGCGCAACACGCGCTGCACCGCGACATCATCGAGGATTTCGTCGATGCCCTTCGCGACGGCTGCGCCCCGATTGTCACCGGGCGCGCGGCGCTGGTGCCGCACCGGCTGATCGACGCCATCGAACGGTCCTCGCGCACCGGGGCCGCGGCCGAGATCGCCGACCGATAGCCGAAGGTTGAACGGGTCCACCAAGCGTCCGCCCCGGTTGCCCGCGGACCTTGTCCATCCGCCGTCGTCCCGCCCTGCCGGCGCGGCCCCACCGGGCCGGCGCCGGGTCCGCCTCCACGGTCCTTCCGACCGGGTCGCGACAGGCCGGGCATGCCCATGTCGACCGGCCCGGGCGGCCCAAGTCGGGTGATCGCAGCGCGGTCACGCAGCCCACATCGTGCACCTCGCCTCGCAGCTTGCCCGCATCCTGTGCGCCGAGCCGCTTTTCGTGATAAACTCCCCCATGTCCGATTTCCCGACCAGCGATATGCAACTGACCTGTCACCTCGTCGTTTCCGACGTCGCGGCCTCGGTGTCTTGGTACCGCGACATCCTCGGCGCGGAACTGGTCCGGGAGTACGGCGGAACCTCCGCCGTCTTCCGGCTGCTGGGACAATGGCTCTTGATAACCAGTGGAGGGCCGCCCACGGTCGACAAACCCGGCGTGAGCTTCGCGCCGCCGGACCCGGCAACCGCATCGTCTCAGCTCATCTTTCGGGTTCCCGACGCACAGGCGGCGCGGGCGGCCTACGACACGTTGTCCGCCCGCGGCGCGGTCTTCATCGCACCGCCGGTCCATTACGACCACGGCGAAACCCGCGCCTTCTTTCGTGACCCCGACAATCACCTGTTCGAAATATCCGCGCTTGATGCCTGAGCCGACGGTCGCAGACCCGGCTTCGCGTCCGCGCCACCCGTGAATGAGAGACGCCGCACGCCCTACCCGGCGCGCGCCGATCCAGGCCCCGACGCGCCACAATCCGGGGCTACGCCCCCCGTTCCTTGTTCAGCTGCCTTGGGGAGTTTGCGCGCCGCATCCACCAATTCACCGGGTGATCCTGAGGCTACCCCCGAGGATCCGCGCGCAGACCGGGCGCAGGCCGGGCGCAGGCCGTGCGCGGGCCGGG
>Ga0209121_10001856_pt1 | contig 22022 bp, 18 predicted proteins | sample Cruoilmetagenom3_FD_187292 | JGI IMG/M metagenome (GOLD analysis project Ga0209121, IMG submission 187292) | Oil polluted marine microbial communities from Coal Oil Point, Santa Barbara, California, USA - Sample 3 (SPAdes) (version 2) | ecosystem: Environmental > Aquatic > Marine > Oil seeps ...
GGCCGTGTTCACTGGTCAGCTTCTTCAAGCTTGTATTTTCCTTTCTATCTCTTTGAGCTTTTTATCCTGTTTTATATCTTTTCCCCCATATTCCCTTCGCCGGCTGCTATTGGTTTTCTCACTGATCAATACATTTACCAGAGCGGCGTGCTAATCAACTTCAGCTGCGCTGATCAAACATTGCTTTGAACTCAGGGAATCATAAAATATGATGAATCTTTCCCAGCCATTTTTTTTCGTAGAATTCAGCTTTCAATGATATCCTTGCTAAGAACAGATTATCAAAAAGGGGGAGATTTGAGGGATTACTAATCCTGGTGTATTAATGATCAATTTGATAATCTTTTGTATTGAAAATTCCTCTTTGTTTCAAATAACTATCACTTCCGACGTCGGAATTTGGAACAGTTAATCTTTTTGTTGATTGTAATCTTTATGTGTCGTTTCGTTTTACATGATTGTCATTTTACTAAAAGAATGTTATAGTAATGAAAACCTTTGGAGGGTTATATGTCAAATAGATTACGAGATATTGTTAAACAAAAAATGAACCAGGATAAACTCAGTTTACGAACAGCAGGTGATCAGGTTGGGGTTTCCCATACAACCATTGACCGAGTTCTGAAGGAAAAGTCCGTTGATCTTGAGACTGTACAAAAAGTATGCGATTGGGTTGGAATTCCAATCACTAATGTTTTGGATATAAACCAAGCAAATGTTGAGATGGTAGACGAAGTTGCAGCCCTGATATCACTCAATCCTGAATTGAAAAAGGTTCTAAGAAAGCTTGATAATAACATAAAAATTGGAGCACTAAATCCAATTATTCTCTCTGAGATTGCAGCCTTCATTTCGTACAGAATGCATGAAAAATTAATAAAAAAGAACTCCTCGAAAAAATAAAATTGTTCATTTTGATCAATTAACAATTTTGAACCGAAAGATTTATGAAAAATATCCGAATAATTTCCTTGAATTTTCCAAATAACCTCCTCTGGTACGAAAAGAGGTCAGTAAACGGTCTCCTCCCGTTGCGAGAAAGGCCAATTAATATAAGCAAAAGACCCCTAAATATAGGGGGCTTTTATCTCTTTACTGCTATATATAGGATATGGGCGGAACAGGGCTCGAACCTGCGACCTCATCTGTGTAAGAGATGCGCTCTAACCAACTGAGCTACCCGCCCAACGGCATTATTATACCGCAGAACATCTGAAATAAAGTCAAACTTATGAAAATTCTCCGCTTCTCAACACCTGATCTCCCCGACCGTTTTGGCTGGCTGCACGAAGACCGTATTGGCCAGCTGGATGGCGACCCCTTCAGCGCCTATCGGCGACTCGACCCGGATATCCCCGTCGATTCGGTCACCCTTTTGCCACCGGTCACGCCTTCCAAGATCATTTGTGTGGGACGCAATTTTGAAGCACACGCCCGGGAGATGGACCACCCGGTGGACGAAATCCCGCTGCTCTTCCTGAAACCGCCCAGCAGCCTGATCGGCCCGGGCAAGCCAATCATCCTGCCGCCCCAATCCCTCCAGGTGCAGCACGAAGCTGAGCTGGCTGTGGTGATCGGCAAGCGGGGCCGCTGGATCCACCCGGACAGCGCCATGGACCATGTCTTTGGCTACACCATCGCCAACGATGTCACCGCCCGGGACCTGCAGCGCACCGATCGGCTGTTCACCCGCGCCAAAGGCTTCGACACCTTCTGTCCCCTCGGCCCCTGGATTGAGACCGACTTCGATCCCGCGGATGCGTTGATCACCTGCCATGTCGGTGATGAACTTCGCCAGATGGCCTCCACCCGCGATATGGTCTTCACCATCCCCCAGCTGATCGTTTTCGCTTCCTCGATCATGACACTCGAACCGGGCGACCTGATCCTGACCGGCACACCTGCGGGTGTGGACGACCTGACCGCGGGCATCAGCGTCAGCATCACGATCGAAGGACTGGGCACGCTGACCAACCCCGTGCTGAGTGAAGCGGAATAACTCCCAATCAATTGACATTTGTAACACCTCCGGTTAAATTTAGACCATGAGTGTCGGAATTCTGCGCCTCTCGTTTCGCCTTCCGGATTGCCACTCCCTCAAGGAAAAACGCAGCCGGATCAAGCCAGTGATCACCCGTCTCCACCGTGAATTTAATGTCTCGGCGGCGGAAGTGGACGATCAGGACCTCTGGCAGAGCTGCAGCCTGCTGATGGCCTGTGCCTCGGGCAGCGGACGTCAGGCGGAGATCGTCCTGACTCGTGTGCTCCTGTATTTCGAGTCACATTGGCCGGACTTACCGCTCACGGATGAACAAATCGAAATTATCAACTGAGGATCATTATGGACCTGGGATTAAAAGGAAAGATTGCCATGCTCACGGGCGCCAGCAGCGGGCTTGGCTTCGCCACTGCGAAGACTCTTGCCGCCGAAGGCGTTCACATCGCGATCAACAGCCGCAGTCCGGAACATCTGAAACGGGCTAAGGCTGAGCTGGCCGCAACCGGTGCAGAAGTGCTCACGCTCCCTGCCGATGTCAGCGACCCCGCCACGCCAAAGAAGTTGGTTGAGGCAACCGTCTCCGCCTTTGGCGGGTTGGATCTGCTCTTCACCAATTCCGGCGGCCCGCCGCCAATGCGCTTTGAAGATGTGGATGATGCCGCCTGGCAGTCCGCAGTGGAACTGGCCTTTCTCAGCCATGTCCGCCTGATTCGCGCTGCGCTGCCCGCTCTGCGCCATTCAGAAGCGCCGGCCGTCCTCACAGTCACCTCGGTGTCGGTCAAACAGCCCATCCCCGCGCTGGTGCTCTCCAACAGCGTCCGCGCGGCCACTGTGGGACTGACCAAGACCCTGGCGCTGGAATTGGGCGAGGATGGCATCCGCTTCAACTCAATCCTACCCTCCTGGACCCAAACCGAACGCGTGGAAAAACTCCTGGCGGACCGAGCCCAACGCAACAGCACGACCCGCGAACAGGAAATCGAAAAGCAAAACCAGCAGAGCGCGCTGGGCCGGATGGCCTCTCCCCAGGAATTCGCCAATGCAGCCGCATTCCTGCTCTCACCGGCCGCCTCCTACATCACCGGCGTGATGCTCACGGTGGATGGCGGCAGCTATAAGGGAACTTTCTAAAATGCCCATATCTAAACAAGAGACCCTCTGGCGGAGGGTCGAACGCATCCTGCCCACCGTGACCAAACCGGGGCGCTATGTTGGCGGCGAACTGAACCAGCTGGTCAAGGACTGGGACTCGGTCCGCACGCATGTCGCTCTGATCTTTCCCGATATCTATGACCTCGGCCAATCCAATCTCGGCCTGATGCTGCTCTATGATATCCTGAACCAGCGCGATGACATCGCTGCCGAACGATCCTTTTCACCCTGGCTTGATATGGAAGCAGCCCTGCGGGAGAATGACATCCCACTCTACAGCCTGGAAAGCAAGCGCTCCCTGGCCGATTTCGACATCCTCGGCTTTAGCCTGCCCTATGAGACACTCTTCACCAACTTCCTCAATGTGCTCGACCTGGCAAACCTGCCCCTGCGCAGCGCTGACCGGGACGAATCCCACCCCCTGGTCATCGCCGGTGGTCAGTCGGTTTATAATCCCGAACCTGTCGCACCTTTTGTGGATGCCTTTGTGATCGGCGAGGGTGAGGAAATTATTTTGGATGTGGTTGATGCCCACCAGGCCTGGCATGCGACTGGCGGGAGCAAGGAAGAGCTTCTGGCCGCGTTGGCAGTGATTCCGGGAATTTACGTCCCCTCCTTATATCATGTGAATTATCATCCCGATAACACGATTGACGAAATCACGCCCACTCATCCCAATGCCGTGCTGCCCATCGTGAAGCGGATCAACGCCAAATTGCCTCCACCCCTCACCAGGTTCCTTGTCCCCAACGTAGAAGTGGTGCAGGAACGGGTCAGTGTAGAGATCATGCGGGGCTGCACCCGCGGCTGCCGCTTTTGCCATGCAGGGATGGTCAACCGCCCGATCCGGGAGCGACCGCTGGATGAGATCCTTTCTGCGCTGAAGACCGGCCTCGACCAGACCGGTTATGAAGAGGTCAGCCTGCTCTCACTCTCCTCATCAGACTATTCCCAGATCATTCCCCTAATTAATGGGCTACGCGAATTACTCCAGGAACGACAGGTCAATATCACCCTGCCCTCCCTGCGGATCGAATCCTTCACCGATGATCTGATGGATGAACTCCAGTCGCTCACCCCGGGCGGCGGATTCACCCTGGCCCCCGAAGCCGGCACGGAACGGTTACGCGCAATCATCAATAAACCCCTGAGCAACGAAGACTTTATAGCAACTGTCCGTTCCGTGTTCAATCACGGCTGGACAAAAATCAAGCTCTATTTCATGATTGGCCATCCGGAGGAAACCCTCGAAGACGTGGCTGCAATTGCCGAACTCTGCAAGGCAGTGCTCAGTGAAGGCCGGCGGATTGTCGGCGGACGCACCCGGGTGCACGCCGGGATCAGCACTTTCATTCCCAAGCCGCATACGCCTTTCCAATGGGTTGGCTTCGATTCACTGGACTCCATCCAGCAGAAACTCGACCTCCTCCACCAAGGCCTGCACGGGGCAAAGGTTAAAATGACCTGGAACGACCCGAAATCCTCCCTGCTGGAAGCCTGGCTCTCCCGGGGTGACCGGCGGATTGCGGACGTGATCCTGCAAGCCTGGCAGAATGGCGCCCGGTTTGATGCCTGGAGCGACCAATTCAACCCCGCCCACTGGCAGGCTGCCTTCGCCGCTGTGGGCCTCGATCCGAATTTCTACAGCCATCGGACCCGCTCTCTCGACGAAGTTCTCCCCTGGGATCATATCAACGCCGGGGTGAAGAAGTCCTTCCTCAAAACAGATTACGAATGGAGCTTGCAGGGCAAAACCCGCCCGGATTGCCGCGGTAACTGTTACGGCTGCGGGATCCTTTCTACCTTCAACGAACTCCGTCTGGTTGCCCCCGATGGGGGCTGGAAGTGCCCCTAAGATGACGACCCAACAGGAACAGATCACCCGAATCCGCCTAAAATATACCAAAGGCCCCAGCCTGCGCTTCACCGGGCACCTCGACTTACAACGCCTGTGGGAGCGCCTCCTGCGGCGCAGCGGCCTGCCAATCCGCTATTCGCAGGGCTACAATCCCCGCGCGAGGCTCAACCTGGCCTCTGCGCTTCCGCTGGGCGTGATCAGCGAGGCGGAGATGCTTGATTTCTGGATGGATGAACCCCTCCCAACTGGGACCGTCTTAGACCATCTGGCTGAGAAAGCCCCGCCGGGATTGGTCATTACAGAAGTGCAGATTGTCTCCCTTCAGGAGAAAGCCCTCCAGGAGCAGATGAGTGCCAGCGAATACCAGATCACCTTCTATGACCCGCAGCAGGAAGATATCCTGGCTGAGAAGGTCGCTGCCCTGCTGGCAGCCGAAAATCTTTCCCGGGTGCAGCGCAATAAGACCTACGACCTGCGCCCGCTGATCCTCGACTTGATGGTTACCCGGTCCGACACCGGCGAAATCGGGCTCGGAATGCGTCTCAAGGCTGAACCCGGTGCAACCGGCCGGTCGGATGAGGTGCTGGAAACATTGGGATATGCCAATACGGATTATCTCGCCTGCCGGTCGGGGTTGATTCTTAAGGTCTAGGGTGTGCACTATTCTTAAGCGCACCAATAAATCAGAACCGGAGAAACCCCCATGGAAAACGCAGGAATCATCGCTTCCATTGCTATCAGTTTTAGTTCAGCGCTGCTCTTTGCCTATTTATTACACTGGTTTGACCGCTTTGAAAAGGAGCCTTTCCTCCTGCTGGCCGGGGTCTTCCTCTGGGGTGCGGTGGTTGCGGCTGGCGGTGCGTTCATTGTCAATACCATTTTAGGCCTGGGAGTCCTGGTCGTCACAGGGTCTGAAGCGGCCTCCAACCTGGTAACCACGTCTCTGACTGCCCCTTTGATCGAAGAAATCCTCAAGGGATTTACGGTCCTGATGGTCTTCTTTGTCTTCCGGAACCAATTCGACTCCCTGCTGGATGGTATCCTCTATGCCGGGATCGCTGCACTGGGCTTCGCCGCCACCGAGAATGCCTATTACATTTATGCTTACGGCTTTGCGGAATATGGATGGGAGGGATTTTGGAAATTGGCAAAGATCCGCATCCTGCTCGTCGGCTGGCAACACCCCTTCTATACCGCCTTCTTCGGGATCGGGCTGGCAGCCTCCCGCCTGAATCGCAACCTGTTCATCAAGATCACGGCCCCGCTGGCCGGTTTGGCAGCAGCGATCTCCGCCCATGCGCTCCACAATACCCTCAGCAGCTATCTTCCAGTCATCGGGTATATTCCTTTGGCTACCATCCTGGATTGGCTCGGATGGTTAGCTATGCTGGTCTTTATCCTGATTGCCATGGCCCTGGAAAAGCGCGAAATCAAAACCTACCTCGCCGATGAGGTCGCCCTCGGCACCCTGACGGAAGCCCAATACCAGACGGCCATTGCTGCGACCCGGGTAAACCGGCAAAGGACCAAAGCCCTCTTTACGGGCCAATACCGATCGGTCAACCAATTTTACCGGACCGCTGCCCGGTTGGCGATCAAGAAGAAACTGCTAGCTCGGGTTGGCGAGGAACGCGGCAGCATGGAAAAGATTGAGAAGCTGCGGGAGGAGACCCGCCAGCTATCGCAAGCTGTAGTAAAGGCCAGCTAACTCTGGTCGTTTGATAATTTTTGGGTATAATTGTTTTGCTTGAATGCCAAGGCATTCGCATGTTCCCGTGGCCTAATGGATAAGGCGGCGGCCTCCGGAGCCGTAAATCTGAGTTCGAGTCTCAGCGGGAATATTTTTATTTAAGGTCTCTTCGTGTAAAATTTAAGCATTACTGTGCGACACCAAGGGAGAACCCATGCCTGCTGAAGATCCAAAACAAGCCTATGAAGAGCTGAAAAAGCAGATCCGTTTTCATAACTATCGCTATTATGTGCTTGATGACCCCGTCGTCAGCGATTATGAATATGACCAGCTAACAAATAAACTCCAAGCGAATGAAGCCCAGCATCCTGATTGGGTCACGCCCGATTCTCCCAGCCAACGGGCAGGCGCGGAACCTCTGGACAACTTCAAAAAGGTCAGTCACCCCGCGCCAATCCTCAGCCTGGCCGCAGTCTATGACCGGCAAGGGCTTCTCGATTGGTACACCCGAATTTCGAAACTGGATGACCGAGTTGCCAATTCCGCTTTCACCGTGGAACCCAAACTGGACGGCCTGACCGTCGTCTTGCGTTATGACAATGGAGTCTTCACTCAGGGCACCACCCGCGGCAATGGCGAGATTGGTGAGGACATCACCGCCAACCTGCGGACGGTCAACGTCCTCCCTCTGCATATACCTATCAGCCCCGATGGACCAGCCGCACCGGAAGTGCTCTTTGTGCGTGGGGAAGCCCTGATCTACAAAGCAGATTTTGACAAGCTTAATAAGACATTGGAAGAAGCGGGTGAAAAGACCTACCTCAACCCCCGCAACACCGCGGCCGGCTCTCTGCGCCAATTGGACCCCAAAATAACGGCCCAAAGGCCGCTGAAGATGCTGATTTATACCATTGTGACCCACGAGAACGGGGACATCCCCACCACGCAGTGGAAGACGCTTGAATACCTGAAAGCTCTCGGCTTCCCGGTGGCGGCCAGCTCCAGAAAAGTCGCCACTATTGACGAAGCGATTGACGCAGGCGTCGACACCGACCCGGAAAAATTCCCCTTCGAAGTCGACGGCATGGTGATCAAATTGAACGATCTGGCCCTCTCGGATTCTCTGGGCGTGGTCGGGAAGGACCCCCGCGGCGCGATCGCCTACAAATTCCCAGCCGAGGTCGTTAGCACCAAACTTGAGAACATAGAGATATCCGTGGGACGCACCGGCGTGTTGACGCCTAACGCGGTCCTCAAACCCGTGGAAATCCGGGGGGCGGTCATCAAACAGGCCACACTGCACAATTTCGACTATATCGCGGAGAAGGACATCCGCATCGGCGACCGGGTGATGATCAAACGCGCCGGGGAAGTAATCCCCTATGTCATTGGTCCGGTTGTGGATGTTCGGGATGGCTCCGAAAAGCCCTATGTCCCCCCAAAAGTCTGCCCCTCCTGCGATGAGCCGGTGGTCAATCCACCCGGTGAGGTGGCCTATTACTGCGTGAACAGTTCCTGTCCGGCCCAGCTGGTCCGCAATCTGGAACATTTCGTTTCGCAGGGCGCAATGGATATTGTTGGCATGGGGATCAACACCGTCCGGCAGCTGGTCGAGGCTGGACTGCTGAAGGACCTCTCTGGCCTATATCGCCTGACCAAAGCTGATCTGATGAAATTGGAGGGGTTTGGTGAGAAGAAAGCTGATAAACTGCTGGCGGCGATAGACGCCTCCAAATCCCAGCCCCTGGCCCGCCTGATCAATGCCCTGGGAATCCGCGGGGTTGGGGAAGTCGCCGCTCAGGACCTGGCAAAGCACTACGCTGATCTGGATGCCCTCAGCAAGGCAACCCACCAGCAGATCGAATCCATCGAAGGATTTGGACCTTCCATTGCCGAAAACCTCACCGAATGGTTCACCTCACCGGATAACCATGCGATGCTCTCCAAGCTCAAAGCCAGCGGCGTCTGGCCGGTTGCGGAACAACAAGCCGAGAGCGGCCCCCTGCCGCTGGATGGGCTGACATTCGTAATTACCGGCGCCCTTCCCTCCTTGAGCCGCAGCGAAGCCAAAGCCCTGATCGAGAAAAATGGCGGCAAGGTGACCGGCAGCATCAGCAAAAACACCAGTTACCTCGTCCTGGGCATGGACCCGGGTTCCAAGTTTACTAAAGCCCAACAGCTGAACATTCCCACCCTCTCAAAGGTGGATCTTCAGCAACTAATCAAAGAAAAAGCCCAATGAACATCCTCACTCTCAAACCCGGCCGCGAAAAGGCCGTCCTGCGCCATCACCCCTGGATCTTCTCCGGCGCGATCCAATCCGTCAGCGGCCAGCCGAATTCCGGCGAGACGGTCGCCATCCACGATGCCAATGGCTGTTTTCTGGCTCAGGCTGCCTACAGCCCCGAATCCCAGATCCGGGCAAGGGTCTGGAACTGGGACGCTGAAACACCCATCAATCGCGAATTCCTCAAACGCAGGCTCCAAAATGCCATTCAGCTGCGGGAAAAGTGGATTAACCGCCAGCACACCACGGCCTACCGACTGGTGCATGCCGAATCCGATGGCCTGCCGGGACTGGTTGTGGATCGCTATGGGGATGTGTTGGTGATGCAGGTCACCTCCGCCGGGGCAGAAGTCTGGCGTGAGGACATCCTTGACCTACTGGAGCAGCTCCTAAGCCCCCAAGCTATCTATGAGCGCTCGGATGTCACTGTGCGCACCCTGGAAGGCCTGCAAGAGCGCACAGGCCTGCTGCGAGGGTCTTTATTACCCCAACCCATGATTATCACCGAAAACAGCCTCTCCTATCAGGTGGATTTGGTATCCGGGCAGAAAACCGGCTTCTATCTCGACCAGCGCGATAACCGCGCGCTGGGCCGGGAGATCGCCCAGGGTAAATCCGTGCTGAACTGCTTTGCCTACACCGGTGGGTTCACCCTCGCCGCCCTGGCTGGCGGGGCGGAATCGGTCTTGTCAATCGATTCCTCGGCCGATGCGCTGGAAGCCGCCCGGCAAAATGTAGCGCTCAACGGGCTGCCCGAGGACCGTTGCGAGTGGATCGTGGGCGACGCCTTCCACGAGCTGCGCACCCTGCGGGACAGAGCCGCCCAGTTCGACCTGGTAATCCTCGACCCGCCCAAGTTCGCCCCCACCGCCGCCCAGGCGAAAAAAGCTGCCCGTGGTTATAAGGACATCAACCTGCTGGGATTCAAGCTGCTCAAGCCCGGTGGCACCCTGATGACCTATTCCTGCTCGGGTGGGATCGACGCGGGCTTCTTCCAGAAGATCGTGTCCGACGCCGCGCTTGATGCTGGTGTGGATGCCAAAATCCTCTATCACCTGAGCCAGGCCCCCGACCATCCCACTAATTTAGCCTTCCCTGAGGGGACGTATTTGAAGGGGTTGGTGGTTAATATAGGCTAGTGGAGAAGCATTGAGTAAAAAGGCATTATTCGTAGAACCCACCATCTTGAGTATTATCCTTTGCTACCTTTCTAAGGCACCAAGAACGCCAACGTCATAAGCGGTGGGTTGGCAACCCACCCTACAACTTAATTTCCCCCATTCATAAATTACTTATTCCCAACCAAAAAATGCCCATAAGGGCATTTTTTGGTTAAGATGGAGATGGCGGGAATCGAACCCGCGTCCGAAAGATTCGACCCTCGAATATCTACGAGTGTAGTTGACTTATTGTGTCTCGCTCCAGGTTAGCCAGCCAACGGGGCAGCCCTTTCGCCAGCTGTTAGGGCCCGAAAGCCCTTCTTTCATGCCTTTAACAGCGTCCGGCACGGCATCCTGACTTTGTGTCGCCACACTCATGCCCGGCCAGGAAAACGAACGATGAGGGACGTGACCTCTTAGGAGATCAGAGCTCTTGGCTCAACAGACTAGGCTGCGAGCGGCAGAGCCGCGTATTCAGTGCGATTGGCACTTAATTAGTGTACTGAGTTAACGAGTTCGGTACCTCTCGACTCGCAATCCGGGACCAGCCTCTCCCGTCGAAGCCAGTCATCCCCGAATGGATTAGTATTATACACTATGCGTGTTAATCCTGCATAAGAAAAAGGCCGCCCCATTTGGGACGGCCCTTATTGTTACTCAGAACGCAGCAGCTTACTCAGCCGCAGGTTCAATTTGGGATAACTGATCGGCTAGGATATCATTCGCAACGACATTAAAATCGGTCAATGCGGTAGCAACATCCACGGTGGGATCGTCAACGATGGCAGCCATCACAGCTTCAATTTCGTCACGGACGAAGTCGTAACCGGGGACTGGGGGCTCAAAGATACCATACTCCAGCATGTCGAACGCGGTGGCATAGGCAGGATTGGCATCAAAGTAATCGGTAATCATGGCAGCAACACTCGCCCGAGTCGGGAAGTAGTTGCTGGCTTTCACCCAGGCAGCCTGTGGATCGGGGCTGGTGTAGTATTTCAACCAAATCCAGGCAGCCAATTGGCGTTCAGGAGTGGACTTCGGAATGCTGACGCTGGCGCCGTAGATGTTCTGAACGGGATCGCCAGTGTGCGGGAGTGCGGCCACGGACCAGTTGAAGTTCGCACCTTCAGAAACTGCTGATGCATAGTAGGGCAGACCGGAAGATGAACCAACGGTGAAGAGCAGGGTGCCAGCGCCGAAATCGGTCTGGTCGCCGTAGCTCTCGGTCACGATTGTGGCACAACCATCGGCGAACAGGCTCTGAATGAATTCCCAGGCTTCGATCCCAGCGGGATCATCGTAGGAGAACTCATTGTCAGCTGTGCTGTAAACATTGCCACCGAAAGCAAAGGACCAGGAAGCGAAGCGGGAAGCATCAATCGAGAGTTCATAACCAATGCTGCCTTCTGCAGTTGCGCCGCTGTAGGGATTAGCTGTTGCAGCGCATGCCATTTCTTTGAATTCTTCGGGAGTGGCGGGGGGAGCATCATAACCCAACTCGTTTAACCAATCCATGTTGTAATACATCACTTCCATGGAGCGGTTTGGCGGCAAGCCCAAGCGGGCATTGTCGAAGGTCGGGTAGATGTCCTGTGCAAAGAAGCCAGGGAAGAAGTCATCCTGATCTTCCTGGGGCATACCCCATATGGGATCATCAATAATCTCGTTCATGTCCCACATTGCATCTGCCAGTTGATAAGTTACGGTCTGGTTCTGATATCCAACTACCACGTCCGGCACCTCAGATGTGTTGAGGATGGGGAGCATCTTGGTGAAGATATCACCATAACCGCCGGCGTATTCAGCCGTCAGTGTGATACCGTATTCGTTGGTGGCGTTGAATTCATCAACGACGCGCAACAATTCGGTCTCACGGTCGCCACTGTGCTGATGCCAGAAGGTGATTTCTGTGGCGGGTTCGACTTTGGACCAGTCTACGGCGCCAGTCTCACCACCAGTCTGCTGGCAAGCAGCAAGAATCATTGCAGAGATAATGACCACTGCAAAGATCCAATAACTGTGCTTCTTCATATCTTATGCCTCCGTTAAATAAGGATTGAATAGAGAGAAATTCTTGATAAACGCGGCCAGCGATGGCCTCGTACTATCCAAATTAATCACAGTTGTCAGGACAATTAATTATCCTTTCAAACCTGTAGTCGCAATTCCTTCAGTGAATTGCTTTTGGGTAATGAAGTAAATAATCAAAATCGGTATCAACGATATCACAGCCCCCGCCATCAAAAGGTGCGTCTGCGGCCCGGCTTCCCGGACAAAGGTCCATAGGCCAACCATCATTGGCCGCCAGGTATCGTTGGTCGTCACCAACAGAGGCCAGGTGAAAGCATTCCAGGAGGCTGTAAAGCCAAAGAGTAATACCGTCATAATTGGCGCTTTGCTGATCGGCAGGACAATCTGCACCAAGAAACGCATATGATCACAGCCATCAATCCTGGCTGCATCCCACAGATCTTTCGGAACCTGGGCAAAAAATTGTCGTAAAAGGAAGATACTGAATGCATTGGCAATGAAAGGAATAGTTAATGCCCAATAAGTATTCAACCAGCTTCCACCTGGCAATGGAACGACCGCACCTCGGATCATTAAGAAGTTAGGAATCCAGGTGACCGATTCGGGCATCATCATCGTTGCGAGAAAGAGCGAAAAGATGACATTCCTGCCCTTGAACTCAATCCGGCCAAAGGCGTAACCCGCCAGGATGGAGGTGATTAACAATCCAATCAAAGTACCAGCAGTGATCAGGACACTATTGATGAAATACTTACCAAATTTCGCGGTGCTCCAGGCTTCCACAAAGTTGACAAATTGTGGGGTCTTGGGCAAAAGCTGCTTGTTGATCGTCTCACCCAGGGTCATGAGCGAAGTAGACATCATCCAAAAGAAGGGAAAGACAGCCACTACCGCGCCAGCAATCAAGATCAGGTAAATTAAAATGCGACCGATGATCCTGCCGGCCTGCCCTTTATGGCTAACGGAATGGGTCGGAATGGAACCGGAAAGATTAGCCATAGAAAACCCTCTCTCCCATGATCTTGTTCTGAACAAAGGTCAGTCCCAGGATGACAAGGAAAAGGACAATTGCCTGGGCAGTAGCGACCCCGTACATATTGGCTTTATAGAAAGAGTCGAAGATACGAATACTTGCAGTGATCACTGAATCCTGCGCTGATGGCACCCGCAAGACATAAATATGGTTGAACGCCTTAAAGGTGCCGATGAAAGCAACCAGTGATAAGTAGAAGGTAACCGGTGAGAGCAGTGGCATGGTGATGAAGCGGAACAAATGGACCTTATTTGCGCCATCGATTTCAGCAGCCTCATAAATCTCCTGAGGCACATTGCCAAGCCCTGCCAGGAAAATGACAGCATTATAGCCGACATAGACCCAAATGCCGAAAATCACGATTGTGATCAGGGCGAGGCTGGGGCCTGCCAGGAAACCGCTCAGATCTAACCCCAGAAGGGTAGTAACTGCTTTGGGTTCAAAGCGCCATTTCAAAGGATCCATACCTAAAACACCCAGCACCATATTGGCGATGGATGTTTCTCTGGAGCTGAAGATGATTTGAAAGACCACTGCGGTTGATACTGTTGGCATGATGTAAGGTAAAAAGTAGATTATCCGGAAGATCTCTTTACCCTTGATATTTTGGAAGAGAATATATGCAAGGACCATTCCGATGATAATCTCTGCCGGAACAGTCCCCAAGGCGTAATAGAGCGTTATGATCAGAGAATCCAGGAAATCAGAATTCCCAGCAGCAATCATCCGCCCCCATCCTGAGGTCAGCACATAACCACCAACAATCAGGACCACGGCGGCCAATAGTTTTGCAATGAAGCCGCCGGCAGATATGGACCGAAACGCCTTATTCCAAACCCAGTAAGCCAGGTAAAACAAGCCAATGCCCGCCAGAAACATCAGGAGACCTAAAAGGTCTCCAAAGATATCGAAATAATGTCCCAGGCCTACGAAACTGCCGCGACGAACACGCCAATTGAAGAGGCTCATATAAAAGGAATAACCGATTGGGAAAAGGCCAAATAAGAAGATAATCAGAAATGCAGGAAGAATAAATAGGAATCCAGTTCTTTGTTCCCGCCGCTTCAGCCATTTAATGCCTCGCTGCGTTTTTGTGGACTCCCCCTGCGGTGACGTTGTTATTGCCAAGCTCTCCTCCTAGGAAAACCAGTAGGATAAAAATGTACCTTCGCAACTACTCCCTAATTATATACAATGAATCGCTCAGTGGCAAAGGATTCGTAAACATTTAAGATACATTAATCACTCTTTAACCCCGGCAACATACCCCAGAACTGTTGTGGGGTATTCATCAGTGACCATCAGGAAACCATCTTCCATCCGAACCAGCCCTTCCCAGTTGTAAGATTCTTCGCTGTCAAGCTGGAGATAGATCGGAATTCTATCCACCAAAACAATGCCAGCCTCTGTGATCTGCATTTCAACCAGCCGTTCCACTTGCTCCGCAGTCTGATGAGTCAATCCAATGCCGTAATCCATGGCAATCTGATCATCACCAGGCAGCAGCTTGGTATCACCGGGATAGAAGTAATTAATCACCCAGAAGGTTCCATCCTCTGCTAAAGTTGTGGCATCCGTCACCCGATATTCAATGCTCGGAAAGGCCACCGTACCCACAGGGTCAAGTGTCAGATCGAAGACATGGGCAACAGGTTCCGGATTCACATTCACGCCATTCGCCTCATAGACGGTATAGAACTGGTCTTGATAAACCAGGATGGTTTCGTCGGTCATATTACTGAGATCGGCCTGGGGGGGCAGTTCATGCACCGTGCTGGGATCAAGAGTAACAGCAGAACAATCCTCTGCGACCGTACCCCGAACCAGATAGCCCATCATGCCGCCGGATTGACGCGTTTCCACCGTGACATAAACCACATCCTGCACAAAGACAATGGCCTCAAAACCCTCAAAACCGGTTAATTCTTTAGATAAATCCGCTGTATCGAAGGCCATCCGGTATGGTTCAATCGCTTCTGGCGAATCACTCGCGAGGTAAGCAGACAGAGCTGATTTTGGAATTGAGAAGACCCTGCCAATCCCATCTTCTGCAAACTGATCCGGGAATTGGGGCAGGAGGATCAGGTTATCGTCACACCATGCCATCCCGGAGACCTCTGTCTGGGACGAAGTAACCGGTCCCGAAAGCGCGATCTGGGTGATGGGATGCTCCTCCAAAATGATCATATCGGGAAAGTCAGTCTCTGCAATATCCTGAGGCTGGCAGGCAAGCAAGGAACCAGCCAGGGAAAACAATATCACCAACACTGAAGCTAACCGCTTTTTCGCCATTTCTATACCATCCTTTATTACCTTTAGGGCTCCACCTGACAGGAAGTGCGATTGACATTCTCCATTATGACCAACCATTGGTTATCCTCCTGAACGAGTTGATATTGCTCAAAGGATAAATCGGGGTTGACTTCCAGCATATCCTCCCACTCACTGGTTGTCATCAGCACATAATCCGTATCCGATTGTGAAATGGAACTTTCACTGAGTTCATCTTCCGGCACAAAGCTGAACGCTTCGATTGGCAACCGTGAGTCATAAAAGATATTGATCATACCGGCAGCCTCATAGGGGTCGGGGTGGATACTCATCCTTTCCAATAGCTCCGGTGAGATCTCAAGAGTCGTTTCCGGGCAAAGGTCCAAAGTGCCCTCAGGAAGTGCCAGTGACGCAAACCGATTATTGACTTTATTCAAATTATCATGTCTCAGGGCGGCCTTTAGATTCATCGAAAGAGGGAAGAAGACATTTAACCCAATCAGGAACATCATGAAAATACTCACCAAGGGTGACTTCTCCCGGACAAACAGCATGGCAGAGAGCAAAATAAGGAAAAACATATCAATGGCATAATGCGTCACAAGCTCTGAAATGGTCATTCCTAATGCAGAGCTAATTCGATAGAGGAGGATTCGGACCAATAGGATAATCGCACCACCAGCCAATAACTCAACCAAATAGACTATTGTGGCTTTCTTACCGTTTGGTATTTTAAATTTAAAGTATTGCGGGGCTAAGGCTGCAATTAAACCAATCACCGGGTAGATGTAACGTTCATCTGTCCGCCAGCCGCTTCGGACCATCAGCAAGATCATCATGATCAGATAGACCAATGGAATGATCCAGATCGTTTTTTCACGAATCGCCAATTTCGACTGATGTTTGGCAAAACTCAATAGATAGAGTGTGAAGGAGAGGTAATACACTGGCCAGATTAATTTCTGTAGATAGGATTCCGGATCCGGTTTGATCGTGGTGAAACTCGCAATCGTTGCTCTGAATTGGACCCAATCGGATATCCTGATACCAAATAATGGGTCACCCAAGACAAGCGTGTTTACCAAGATGAAAACAGCAAGACCGGCCAACACACCCAGAACAAAAAACCCTAGTCCGGTCAAAGCCTTTTTCCATTTAAATTCGTTGGATGAATCAAAACCAAGAACCGGCAGGGTCAATAAAAGAATGACCGCGAATTCCTTGGCTTTGAACGTCCAGAAGAATATGGCACCTAAAAGGATGATGACCCATTTGGCATCATTCTTCCTGATGAAATAAAGCAGAACCAATAGATAGATCATCACCATCATCGTTGTCGTCAGGTCAACAATGGGAATGCCAAAATAGCGAAAAAAAAGGTTGCTCGCGAGGAAGATAAGCAGAGCAATGATCCCGTGCCAAATATTGCTTTCTTTGCGAATATACCGCCCGAACAGAAATACTGATACAGCCGACACACTCATCACAAAGCCCCAAAATATCCTCATCCCAGCCAGAGGCGTTGCCGCGATAGCCATAAAAATGGCTTCCAAATAGATATGGGTATAGCGATTAAGCACGATGTAATTACCATACCCACGGAGGCCAATATCAGCATAGAGCAGCTCATCACTCCCTGCCGGCCCGGCGGCGTAGATGGAGAAAAAGGTGAATAGGACAATAAAGATGATAACTGCCAGGATGAGTGTCAGATATTTCTGGAAAAATCGGTTGTTTATAAAACTTTTTTCATTGATTTCCATAATTAATATCCCTCTAAGTCTAATTATTAGTTTTGGTAAGGACAACTATAACATCACTGTTAATTGAAGGCTAAGCCATTTCTTCCCCGAATGGTAACATGGGAAAGAAAGGGCTTAGCGACTCAGACTAATTCAAATCAAAAACTGCCAGAACCGGGTCATGATCACTGAAGCGGTTTTGGTAATCAAACTCGCTGTTGAGATGTAGGATATCATATTCAACCAGCTTGCCAAAGAGGTTTTGACTTACCAGCATTTGATCTAAAATCTGGCTGTTGCCTTCATAGATATAGGAATAGCGTTCCTCCACAGGCAGTGTATCCACCAGGTTGGTCAGGATGTCCCTCTGAAGCAGCTGGACGGGGGCAGAGAACTGGAAGTCATTGAGATCGCCCATCACGACGATATTCGCCTCAGGGTCCACAGCCAGCATTTCGGCCACGAAGTCATGCACAACCTGCGCCTGCAGAAGACGCTGGATTTCAGATTCAAGCACAGGGGGCTGCTCATCCCCAAACAGAGAGGAGTCGCCGCCCTTGGAATTAAAGTGGTTGTTGATCAGATAGAGGATCTCACCGTTGACATCAAATGTCACCACCAGGGGCTTGCGGCTGTCGCCAAAAGCGGCATTGGTTGGATCAATCCGACCCGGATTCAATGAGAGCGCCAGCGCACCGTCCATATTCAACACTTCAGTTGCAGTGGTCGCGTCGCCTTCCGGCCCTTCCACCAGGCTGATCCCCCGGTCCAGACGGTAGATGAAACCCACCCGGATATTCCCGCCGGGCACGCCGCCGTCCCGGTTCAGTTCGGGGTCAATATCCACAAAGCCATATTCAGGCCCCCCGGCCGCCAGGATCGCATCAATAATGATCTGGTATGTGCCATCGGCCGAGAGCGATTGCGTGCTGGTGCTGCCATCCTCATCCTGAATCTCCTGGAATCCGATGATGTCGGGCGATGCCATCTGATTGACGATCTGGTCAGCCAAATATTCAGCCCGATCTAGGTCTTTGCTGGACATATTCAAAATATTGTAATCCGCAATCCTGATCTGACCCTCACCCACTGGTTCAACTGGACCTTCCGGCTCGAGGCCAACTGAAGAGAAACTTACACTCTGGGTCGCCTGCAACTTATAATTTCCATAGGTATAGTCCATAACGCCAACGATGGGGCCATCCGCCTTATCACCCGTTGTAACAAACGGAATTTGGCGCATCCCATCATCCAGAATGATCCGTTCGGGATTGAAATCATCCGCCTGGATCACCAGACCGCCCCGGGGTGTCATCACGCCCGCGTGCGCGCCGTTATCACCCACGACTGCAATTTCTTTATACTTGCTAGTGCCCGATACCGCAACGGCATCATTCACCTGCACTCGCATCCCTTCCAAACTTTCAAAGAAATCCAGCCCGTCATTTTCCGGGTCGAACACATCAGATTTGCTGACGGAGCCATTGGCATCATCTTCGATGACCTGGGATGGCGGAATCCGCCCACCTTCACCTAGAATGACAGGCTCTGGTAGATCATTTTCATTTGAAATGACCTCGATATAGGGATTTTCAAGCTGGGTGATGGTCAGGTAAGTTGAACCTATGCCACCAGCGTTAAATTCCTCCACTACCGCATTGACCAGCACCTCATCGCCGACCTTAATCCCAGGGACCATTCCCTTATAGACGAAGATACCGTCTGAAGTGGCTGGATCATCGTCCGGATTGGGATCCTGTAAATAGAAGCCGTCCGCTCGAATGGCAGTCACAATCCCATGCACGTTATAGACTGGCCGGTTCTTCAGAGGGGAGATATGCTCAGCCCCCTGAATTTCACTGATCTTATCGCCCTCGGGCAAGGGGGTGGATTTGGAAAAGGCATCACACCCGAAGAGAACCACAGAAACAACAAGCAACATAATTAGAAATTTCAAATATTTGGTCATGTAAAAATTCTTTCTGCGTAATTTATCAAAAGAACTGCTGAGCTTATCTCATTACAGCATCCTCATTATATCGCATCCAAATCCACCCAATCCATCATTGCTGAGAAATAATTTCCAGACCTAATCGATTTGCAGTAAAATAGGAACATGGAACTACGGATTGCTGTCGCAAAGATAAATAACGCCTTCCTGGCGAAAAGCGGTGACACGGTTGAGATCATCGAACGCCCCAATGGCGGCTTATCCGCCGTGTTGGCGGATGGTCAGGCCAACGGGCTGAGCAATAAGGGCATTTCAACCATGACCAGCCATCGGGTAATCGGCAACATCAGTGAAGGCGTCCGGGATGGTTCCGCAATCCGGGCGGTCTCCAGCCGGATTTTCGCAGAGCATAACGGCCATGTCCAGGCATCCCTCACTGTGATCAGCGCGGACATGCAATCCAATACGATTTTGGTCTCCCGAAACAGTCCCGTCCCGGTGTTCGTGGCCAGCGAGGGCCAGGTTGATTGCCTGACCACGGAGTGTGAGCAAATTGGCCTCCAACCTGACAGCACGCCGGCCATTGTGGAATTGCCCATTCAACCCGGTCTGGTCGTTGTGGCCTTCTCCGATGGGATCTATTCTGCGGGGAAGCAATCCCAACAGACCTTTGAGATTTCAACCACCCTCGAATCCTTTCTGGACGAACAGGAGCCGACCGCCCAGGAAATCGCTGATTTCCTGCTCAACCAGGCCGTTCGGATGGATAATGATCGTCCGCAGGATGATATGAGTGTTGTGGTGATGACAGTGTCCTATCAATCCCCCGACCAGATTCGGCGGATGAACGTCACTATGCCTTTTTAACATTTATCCTGTCCCCTTTTTCCCAAATATCACTCATTTACGATAAAATAGTCTCATCATCAATTGACGTACTCTCACCATCACCTTAGGAGGAACCTATGCGTCAAAAGGTCGTACTTGTCACCGGTGCAAACGGTGAAATTGGGCATGGACTGATCCGATATCTTGCAGAAAATACCGATGCAAATATCGTTGCTCTCGATGTCGTCCCTTTGGATAAATCCCTTCGGCCACTCTGCAGCACCTATATCGTTGGAGATATCCTCGACCAGATGCTCCTCGGCCGGATGGTCGTGGAACATGAAATTGCTACGATTTTCCATCTGGCTTCCATTCTTTCCACTAAAGCCGAGTATAACCCCGAAACGGCTCATCGAATCAATGTTGAGGGGACGCTCAATCTGTTGCGGCTGGCCGTGGAACAATCACAATGGCAGGGGACACCGGTGAAATTCATCTACCCCAGCTCAATTGCTGCCTATGGCATCCCCACCCTCGCCGAAAAGGAAAAAGCCGGCGCTGCCAAGGAAGACGAATGGCACCACCCCACCACCATGTACGGCTGCAATAAACTCTATTGTGAAAACCTGGGCCATTATTACAGTTCGTTTTATCGCCAACTGGCAGCGGACTGCGGCACATCTGAAACCGTTGACTTCCGCTCGATTCGTTTCCCCGGCCTGATCAGCGCGGAGACAATCCCCACCGGTGGCACCAGTGATTACGGCCCCGAAATGCTGCACGCCGCAGCGCAGGGCGAACCCTATTCCTGCTTTGTTCGTCCAGACACCAAGATTCCCTTTATGGTCATGCCGGATGCCGTCAAGGCCCTGGTGAGACTAGCTGATGCTCCCCGTGAGCGGATCTCGCAGATCGTCTATAACGTGACCTCGTTCTCCCTGTCCGCCCAGGATATTCATGACATCGTCCTGAAAGCCTTCCCCGATGCCAAAATCGATTTCAATGTTGATTCCTGCCGCCAGAAGATCGTGGATACCTGGCCGGAGGTCGTGGATGACTCCGCCGCCTGCAAAGATTGGAATTGGCAGCCGGATTATGACTGCGACCGGGCCTTCAATGAATACCTGATCCCGGCGATCCGAGGACGGTATTAACATTAACGAAATTATGAAAACCGGAGTGATTACTCCGGTTTTTATATTCAATAAACACTCAAATCATGCCATCTATCAGTCGAGGGAGCATCTCATCCAGGCCGCCGTTAAGGGGTGGCACCTTGTCCATATCAACCCATTAGAACCTCAATTCTATGGGACCCGGCGTGCCATTTGATGGTGTCCATTCATAACTGATCCATTCGCGCTCATGGATGCGGTTGATAGTGAGGTGGTAATAATGTCTTTCCTGAACACCCTCTACGCCAAACTCTGATAAATCTCTACATACGACTCCCAATTTCCGTACCATTCTTAGTCCTGATATACCAGTCTCCTCGGCGGCTTCGCGTAATGCCGCGTCGTCAGGATCTTCCCCCACCTCAATCGTACCTCCTGGAATCTGGATACCCGCTTCCGGATAAGCTGTATGCTCAAAGACCAGCAATTGATTGTCAAAAACGATATAAACGTAGCTTTTCATTGATAAGCGTGTTTTCCTCAGTAGAGCCCCGCCTAAATTGACCAGGTTGGATAGCTACGATCAAATGGAACGATTAGGGTCATTTTATCAAGAAATGGGTGACAATGCCGATTTATGAATATCGCTGCCCGGATTGCAGCCACATCTTTGAACGCATCCGTTCCATGAAAGATGCAGATGCCAATCTCATCTGTCCCCATTGTCAAGGCAATAAGGTCAAACGGCAGCTATCCCTTTTCAACGCAACCAGCGGCGGCCCATCCGGCGGCGGATGCAGTGGATGCTCCGGTGGTTCCTGCAGTTCCTGTGGAGGTTAATAATGGTAAAACGCTATCAACTCGCAATGATCACAGGGGGATCCAGCGGCATCGGCCTGGCAATC
>Ga0209121_10001857_pt1 | contig 22021 bp, 23 predicted proteins | sample Cruoilmetagenom3_FD_187292 | JGI IMG/M metagenome (GOLD analysis project Ga0209121, IMG submission 187292) | Oil polluted marine microbial communities from Coal Oil Point, Santa Barbara, California, USA - Sample 3 (SPAdes) (version 2) | ecosystem: Environmental > Aquatic > Marine > Oil seeps ...
CGAAACTTGCGCAGGATTTCCATGACAGATCAAAACCCTTTGGTGATTTTCACCCCTTCGGGCAAACGCGGGCGATTTGCCGTCGGCACAGCTGTGCTCGAAGCCGCTCGCAGCCTTGGCGTTGACCTTGATTCCGTATGCGGTGGGCGCGGAATTTGTTCAAAGTGCCAGATCACACCCTCTTTCGGCGATTTTCCGAAGTTCGGGGTTAATTCAGGGGCGGAATCGCTGAGCGAATGGAATGCGGTTGAAGAACGCTATGACAGCATTCGTGGCTTGCCAAAGGGCCGCAGACTCGGGTGTCAGGCAACGGTTCAAGGCGATATCGTAATTGATGTGCCGCCAGAATCTCAGGTGCATAAGCAGGTCATCAGAAAACGCGCCGAAGCGCGGGAAATTACGATTGATCCGGCCATACGCCTCCTGTTTGTCGAGGTTGATCAACCGGATATGCATAAACCCACCGGCGATCTGGAACGGCTTCAGTCAGCGTTGCGTGAACAGTGGCAGGTGGAGGCCTGGGCCAATCTCGGAACGCTCGGCGAGCTCCAAAAAGTGCTACGCAAAGGCAAATGGCAGGTGACCTGCGCGTATCATGTGCCAACCGGTCAAATCCTAAATATCTGGCCCGGATATTTTGAAGGCCCGCTCTATGGTTTGGCTGTTGATCTGGGCTCTACCACTATAGCCGCACACCTTTGCGCGCTGGATAGCGGTGAGGTTCTGGCATCTTCCGGTGTGATGAATCCGCAAATCCGATTTGGCGAAGACCTCATGAGTCGGGTTTCATATGTGATGATGAACCCAGGCGGAGATGTGGAAATGACCCGTGTTGTGCGCAATGCGATCAACACGTTGATTGGAGAGATAGCAGCACAAGCCAACATAGATCGGACCGATATATTTGAGCTCGTGTTGGTAGCTAACCCGATTATGCACCACTTGTTTTTGGGCCTCGATCCGGTCGAACTTGGACAGGCACCATTTGCGCTCGCGCTATCTGATAGCCAAACCCTCAATGCACGCGAACTTGAGCTGGATATGCAATCCAACGCGAAAATTTACACCCTGCCCTGTATTGCCGGGCATGTGGGGGCGGATGCCGCCGCGGTTGCCTTATCGGAAGCCCCCAACCAATCAGACGAGCTCGTTTTGATTGTTGATGTTGGCACCAATGCAGAGATCCTGCTCGGCAATAAAGACGGTGTATTGGCGTGCTCGTCGCCAACCGGCCCCGCCTTTGAAGGTGCTCAGATTTCCTCAGGCCAGCGTGCAGCACCTGGCGCAATCGAGCATATTCGGATCGGCGATGATAAAGAACCTGTATTCAAAGTTGTTGGCTGTGACTTATGGTCAAATGAGGAAGGTTTCTCCGATGCCGTTCTTTCAACCGGCATAACCGGCATTTGTGGTTCCGGAATTATCGAGGCAATCGCCGAAATGCGCATACAAGGTATTGTGGACGCCAGCGGACTTATTGGCTCATCCGAGCAGACCGGAACCGCACGTTGCATTACGGACGGTCGAACCAACGCCTTCGTCATTTACGATTCCAGTGCCGAAGGGGGTGCCAAAATAACTGTCACCAACGGAGATATTCGCGCCATTCAGCTTGCCAAGGCAGCGCTCTATGCGGGGGCAAGGCTATTGATGGACAAACTCAATGTAGACGAGGTCGACCGAGTGATCCTTGCTGGTGCCTTCGGGGCCCACATATCTCCCAAACACGCGATGGTTTTGGGCATGATACCCGATTGCCCTGTCGAAAAGGTTACTTCCGCGGGCAATGCGGCTGGAACAGGCGCTCGCATTGCCCTGCTCAACCTCGCCTCACGCGGTGAAATCGAGCAAACCGTGCGCGAGATTGAAAAAATCGAAACCGCGATCGAGCCGAAATTTCAGGAGCATTTTGTGGAGGCGACCAATATTCCACACGCAACGGCGCCCTACTCCGGGCTGAGAGAAGTTGTGCCCCTGCCGGACGTCTCCTTCAATGTATCCGGCGGCACCTCACGGAAAAGACGGCGGCGCGGTTAATGATTTGAGAATTGAGTTTGGCGGAGGCTAACCGTCATAATCTACCACAATTTTTTCTGTCTTGGCATGGCTCTGGCAAGTCAAGATATATCCAGCCTCAACCTCGTAATCCTCCAATGCCTGATTGGCGCGCATCTCGACTTCCCCTTCAATCAGTTTCGCTTTACACGTTGAGCAAACGCCTGCGCGGCAAGCGTAAGGTGCGTCAAGTTTGGTGTCTAGCGCTGCTTGCAGGACCGAAACTTCCGAACTGAGCGAAATCTCGTGTCCGACGCCATCAAGTATAATTGTGGCTTTTTGCGCGCCGTGAGCGGCAACGCTTTTCAAGCTTTCTGCCCTTTGTGCGGCGCGACCGGGCTGGCTGCTTAAAAATTGCTCGATACTGATCTGGTCAGGCTCCATGTGCGCTAATAGCACACCATTAACAACCTTCATCATCGGCTCCGGACCGCAAATAAATGCGCGGTCAACCGCCTCAATATCGATCCAGCCCTGAAACAGGTTTTCGAGCTTTTCGCTGTCTAGACGGCCAGCAAAAAGGTCAATATCCTGAGCATTATCTTCCAACATGTGGATCACATAGAAGCGCTCCATGTAAATATCTTTTAGGTCTTGGAGTTCGGTTCGAAACATTGTCGATGCAACAGAGCGATTTGCATAGACCAAAGTGAAACTCGTATTTTGGTTTTCGGCCAGTATTGATTTGATTATTGAAAGGAGGGGAGTGATTCCAGACCCGCCGGCAAAGCCTAGATTATTTTCGCCCAACTTTTCACCAAACGTGCCCATGGGCTCCATTACTTCAATTGCATCCCCTACCGATATGTTTTGGTTGGCACAATTAGAAAATGAACCGCCATCTACAGCCTTTACTCCAATTTTTAGGCCCTCGCTTGCGGTTGAGCAAATGGAATAGCAACGTCGGAGTTCGACACCGCCGAAATCCCGGCGAAAGGTCAGGTACTGGCCGGGGGTAAAGCTAAAATCACCGCTGTTGGGCGCGAGGGAAATAACTACGGCATCGTCTGTCTCGCGGCGGATATCTGTAACGTGAGCGGTATGGAATCTCGGCATTATTGTACTCCTACAGGCACTTGAAGGCGTCAAAAGGTTCCAGGCAATCGGAACACTTATAGTGGCTTTTGCACGGGGTTGAGCCGAATTTTGACAGCAATTCCGTGTTTGCTGACCCACATCGCGGGCAGTTTGGGCTCCCCGCTTTGGGTGGCGCAATACCGTATCTGCGCAGCTTTTCATGCGCTTCGGGTTTTATCCAGTCGGTACTCCAAGGGGGAGATATCTGTTGTTTCAGGTGCAGGTTCTGCACTCCCATTGCGTGCAGTTTGGTTTCAATATCCAAATTGATTATCGTGGTCGCCGGGCATCCTGAATAAGTGGGAGTTACCTTAACCACCACCTTTTCGTCGCAAACTTCCACACCACGGATAACGCCAAGGTCTACCAATGACAGGACCGGAATTTCGGGGTCCGGCACATCTTCCAACCAAGCCCAAATTTGCGCTTCGCTGACCATTTACCAACGCGCATCCGGATACGCGCGTTGCAGGAATTGCATCTGCGCCAGCATATGACCGAGATCTTCGGTATGCGTGCCGTAACGCCCGCCGCGATGGGTGAAGTCACTTTCCGGTCGGGCCAAGGTGGCTTTGGACAAAATGGCATTTAGCGCCGCATCATAACGTGGCCGCTGGCGGCTCGGGAGTGGCGCGATACCCACCTCCTTCATAGCAGTATCGACCTCATCGTCGGTGAACATCTCACCAACATAGGGCCAGAGCGCTTCAAGCGCCGCTTGCATTTTTTCGTGGCTTTCAGAGGTTCCATCACCCAGCCGAACAATCAAATCCTTTGATCTTTCAAGGTGGTAGTCGGCTTCTTTAACACATTTTGCAGCTATCTCGGCCACGCGCCCTTCTTCGGATAGGCAGAGGTCCGCTAGCCTTTCATGATGCCACAAATCAAAGAGAAACTGCCGCATCAAGGTGTGGCCGTAATCTCTGTTTGGCCGTTCGCAGATCAACAGATTGTGAAAATCCCATGCATCGCGGCGGAAAGCCAGAGCATCGGCGTCTCGCCCCTTGCCTTCGATTTCACCCGCCAAACCCAACCACATGCGCGTTTGACCAATCAGGTCGAGCGATATATTTGCCAGTGCGATATCTTCTTCCAACACGGGCGAATGCCCGCACCACTCGGAAACGCGGTGCCCTAGCACCAGCGTATTGTCCCCCATTCTCAGAAGAAATTCGAACATTACATCGATCCCACTTCATCGGGGATGTCGAAAAAGGTTGGGTGCCGGTAGGTCTTATCATTGGATGGGTCAAACATCGGGCCCTTCCTGTCCGGCGCAGTGGCCGTAATATCAGCTGATTTCACAACCCAGATGCTCATACCTTCATTGCGCCGCGTATAAACATCACGTGCGTTTAGCACAGCCATCTCGGCATCGGGCGCGTGCAGGCTGCCTACATGTCGGTGGCTCAGGCCGTATTGACCACGAATGAAAATTTCCCAAAGGGGCCAGTCTTTTGCCATTTTACTACTCCGCAGCGATCTGTTGTTTTTCGGCATGGGCAAGTAGGCCCTCGCGGAACCAAGCGCCATCATCATGGGCTTTATTACGCGCGGCCATCCGGTCCACGTTGCACGGGCCATTGCCCTTTAGAACGTCAAAGAATTCGGACCAATCAGGGTCAGAATACTCATAATGGCCAGTTTTTTTGTTAAGTTTTGCCTCTTTATCAGGTACATCCAGCCCGAGGTATTCAATTTGCGGAATGGTTTGATCCACAAATTTTTGCCGCCCCTCGTCATTGGACATAATCTTAATTTTCCACGCCATGGATTGGGCACTGTGTACTGATTCCGCCTCGGGCGGTCCAAACATCATGAGCGCAGGCCACCAGAGCCGATTGAGCGCATCTTGTGCCATCGCTTTTTGCGCTTCCGTGCCGAATGACATTTTCATCATAATATCATAGCCTTGGCGGGCATGAAAACTTTCTTCTTTGCAGATACGAACCATGGCACGGGCATAGGGGCCGTAAGACGTTCGCTGAAGCGCCACCTGATTCACAATCGCAGCCCCGTCAACCAGCCAGCCAACGGCACCGATATCGGCCCAGTTCAGGGTTGGATAATTGAATATTGAGGAGTACTTGGCGCGTCCTGCCAGCAGGTCATCAATCAGGTCCGCCCTAGACACGCCCAAAGTCTCTGCTGCCGAATACAGATAAAGCCCGTGGCCAGCTTCGTCTTGCACCTTTGCGAGCAAAATAGCTTTGCGTTCCAGCGTTGGAGCGCGTGTGATCCAGTTTCCTTCAGGGAGCTGCCAACCACTTCGGAATGCGCGTGTTGGCTAATTTGCCGGATGAGGTTTTTGCGGTAGGCTTCTGGCATCCAGTCTTTTGGCTCGATTTTCTCACCAGCATCTATGCGCGTCTGAAATGCCTGCTCTTCAGGGCTCATATCTTCCAGCGATTTAACACCTTTACCCGTGGACTGCACCATTTGTGCATACATGCCGATCTCCAATTAGCTGACTGCACGGTCAGCTATAAGGATGCACGCGGCTCAGGCAAGCAAATTTTGGTTGAGCGCCCAACTATGTCACTATCTGCTTGAGTCTGGCTTCAACCGAGTGCATGCCATGTAATCAGGGAGCCCGATTTGGAAACCACCGCCTTTTTTGCCGTATTGTTTGCCGCGCTTTTGCATGCAAGCTGGAATGCCATAATCCGAACCAGTGGCAACCGGTTTCAGGGTATGCTCATTTTAACCACTGCGCAGGGAACCATGGGGTTGTTTATGGCCCCGTTTTTTCCTCTTCCAAGCGGTGAAGTATGGATTTGGCTCATCGCTTCCGGGGTGCTCCATACCGGCTACAAGATGTTCCTCGCAGCCGCCTATAAGCACGGAGATTTGAGTCGTGTCTACCCCATTGCCCGTGGGGTTGCTCCCATGATTGTGGTTCTTGCCGGGATGTTTTTTCTGAGCGACGATCTCAATATCAAGCAATATATCGGGGTCGCCCTGATTGGCGGTGGGATCATATTGATGGCACATGGTATTTTCAGGAATGGGGAAGCACGTGTGCTCATTCCTTTTGCGCTAGGGTCCGCGCTTTGCACGGCCGGATACTCGATTGTAGACGGGCTTGGTGCGCGGGTCGCCGGGGATGCCAGTCAGTTTATCGCCTGGATATTGCTGTTTGATATGCTATTTTTTACCTCTTCAACGCTCGTGACAACCGGCCCTCGCCACTACAGGGCTTCCGCAAAAACCTGGATCATTGGCAGTCTTGCCGGAGCGCTTTCATTGGCAACCTACTGGATCGTGGTCTGGGCAATGACGATTGCCCCCATTGCTTTGGTCACGGCCTTGCGGGAGACCTCGGTGCTTTTTGCCGTTATGATTGGTGTGCTTCTTATGAAAGAAAAGGCGGATCTGGGTAAAATAATTGCAGCCTTAGTTGTCGTCACTGGCGTCATTGTGATCCGCATTTAGGGCTATTTGAATAATCGCACCAGAGAGGATTTTACGATAGAAGTTGCAGACGGGCGCTTTATAGTTTGAAAAGGCATCGGTCGGCAAATTTCCATCGCAGCGACGCCCACGCGTGCCGTTAAGGTTCCGTTTATTATGCCTTCACCAAAGCGCCGCGAGATTTTGCTAAGCGCGCCACCGCCAACCATCGAGCCGATCATATCATCGCCGATTGCTACGGCCCCTGTCGCCACCAAATGGGCAGCCACACCCTTGAGCAACCGCCAAGAGCCCAGAAATCCGGCACGGCCACCGTAAATATCGGCGATTCGACGGATCATGGACACGTTGGTACTGAGCGCAACTAACACGTCGACCAGCGCCAACGGAATCAGCGCCGTTGCGGCGGCCACCTGCCTCGATGCAGCCTCGATCTCCAGCCGCGCCAGTTCATCAAGCGGCGCCATAAGGTTTTGCTCTGTCAGGTCGATGAGCGCGTCCGCGTCAAGGATATCGGCTTGCTGTTCCTTGAGCGCGGTTCTGGCCCAGCGAAGCTCGGCGCGGCCTTGATACATTCGGTCAAACTGCGCCATTGTTTCCAGCGCCTGACCGCGATCACCGCTGTTGCGGGCTCGGAGGGCGGCTTCACGTAGTGAATCGAGTTTGCGAAGGCGGGCAAAGCCGACGAGTTCGCGCAAAGTCGCGATCACCAAAGCCACCACTATAACCGCTGTCAACGCTAGTGCGGTGCGTCCTAGCCATATGTTGCGGGTGAGCAGGTTCTCGACAAAATCCCACGCCGCAAGAGACAACGCCATGCCAAGCAACGCGAAAATTGCCCCCCAGAAAAACCGCGCAACCCAGCTTTTGGGCTTTGCAGCCACACGGGTTGCCCTTTGCATGGCCGCATTTTCTATAGACTCAAGTTCGGGAACGGGCGGCGCTTCTTGCGGTGTTGGAGCCGAGCTTAATGCTTGTGGGTCCAGCATTACCGGTTTGCGCGGATTAGCCATTGTGTGCCTCCTCTGGATGCCATTCAAACCGGATATCTGGCAGGTTTTCTTCGTTATCAGAGCCATCTCCGCGCGCGGTTTCCAAAAAACCCTCGCGAATGTAAAACCGTTGGGCATCTCGGTTTTGTTCCAAGACCCACAGCCCCAACCCTTCCGGACTGGCCGCTTTCGCTTCGTTTAGCAGGGTTTTACCCATCCCCCTATTCCGGGCTTCCGGATTCAAGTACAAGCAGTCGAGATAGCCATCCTTATGGGCGATAAATCCGGAAACACCCTCTTCGCCATCGACCACAAGAACCGTGCTTGAACCGATCCGAGTGAGCATCGCGCTCTCAGATGCGCTTTCTGGCGCGGGGCTCGGATACCATGAGTTTTCTTTAATCCAGGCAAAAAGGATTTCCGAACAGGCCGATGCGTCCGCCGTTGTTGCAGCACGGATCACAGCTTGTCTCCAATCAGGAACTCTGCGGCTTTATCCATTCGGATATGGGCAATTCCGTTCATCACTTTATCAGTGGCTGCCGGAGGCGCGAAGTTTGGAAGAATGTAGCTGATTCCCTCAGGCCACTGTTCGGCCCCTTGGCGCGCCGGAGTCAGCAGCCTTGCCGGATCAGCCGGAAGATCGCCGGGGTGGAGCGCTACTTCTTTTCCATCGTCCTGTAATACACCCCGCACAAGCTCCAATGTTTCACCTTCGTGTTTGGCGGTTTGCTCCACCGTGGCACGAAGGGCTGCCAAACTGAGGGCTTGCGTTTGCGCGCCCTTCCAGTTTGCAGCGTCCTTGGCATCGCTCAGTAAGGCTTCAAGAAAACCCGCGAGCTTGGGGTGTTGTGTGTGGTGGATGTGGTCGGCTTTGGTCGCCGCGAACAGTATTTTTTCAACCTTTTTTCCGGTTATGGCTGAAAGAAAATGATTTTTTCCCGGACGGAAGCTGGTTAGAATTTCGCTCAACGCAACACGGAGATCTTCGACCGCTGCGGGGCCGTGGTCAATGGCCCCTAGGGCATCGACCAGCACAATCTGCCTGTCAATCTTTGCAAAGTGATTGCGGAAGAAGGGTTTGATCACCTGCTTTTTATAGGCCTCGAACCGGTGTTCAAAAGCTCCGTATAGGGTTTTGGAGCGGACTTTGGAGGGGCGCGGTAATGGCGCGAATGTCAAGGCTGGTGACCCATTCAGATCACCCGGCAACAAAAACCGCCCCGGTGCGCAGTTTGAATAACCGGCTTGCCGCGCCGCCCGAAGGTAAGAGGTGAAAGCCGCCGCAAGTCTTTGCGCCTCGGGCTCATCAAGCGCCCCGGAAGGATCACAGCCGAGGTTTGTTTCCAACCAGTCTTTGGCGAGGTCTCCTCTCACTGCCGCTTGTTGCATTGCAGCTTCCGACCACTCGGCATAGCTTTGCTTCAACAGAGGTAAATCCAGCAGCCATTCACCGGGATAATCGACAATATCAATATGTAAAGTGCTGGGGCCGCGCAGTGATTTAAGTAAACCCACCGGTCGTGTGCGCAACGATATTCGCAACTGGCTGATCGAACTGGTACTTTCCGGCCAGTGAGGGTTTGTCGAATTGAGCGCCTGCAAATGGGTCTCGTAGGCAAAGCGCGGAATTGTGTCATCGGGTTGTGGCTGAAGGAATGTAGCCGTTATCCGGCCTTCACTTTGTGCTTTTAGCTGGGGCATGCGCGTGCGATCCAGCAAATTGGCCACTAGAGAGGTGATAAATACGGTTTTACCCGCGCGCGACAAACCTGTCACGCCGATCCGCACCACTGGCTCCAGCATCTCTTTGGCCCCTGACTGGGTGTCATCTATCACGCGAGCGATCTGGTCGGCTATATCGGCAATGCCCAAACGGTTCCCCTTGCTGGATTTCCTTGCCCCTATCATATAAGGGCTGAATTACGAGTTTTACAGAGGGATATACCGTGCCACGCTATGCGTTGAAAATCGAATATGACGGCGCACCGTTTTGTGGTTGGCAGCGGCAACCCGAATTGACCACCGTTCAGGGCGCTATAGAAACAGCCTTGCGCGCGCTCGAACCTGATTGTGAAGGCATTCAGGGCGCGGGTCGCACCGATACCGGCGTGCACGCCACGGGGCAAGTGGCGCATGTTGACATGGCCAAAGAATGGGACTCGTTTCGACTTGGCGAAGCCCTTAATTTTCACCTGCGCAATCAAGGTGTTGCCATTATTTCTTGTGCACAGATGCCGGATGATTTCCATGCGCGTTTTTCAGCTCTAGAGCGGCAATATACCTTCCGGCTATTCTCGCGCCGCGCTTCGCTCACCTTCGACAAAGGCACAATGTGGCAAATCAAACACGAGCTGGATTTACGGGCGATGCAAGCGGGGGCCACCTACCTCGTTGGCAAGCATGATTTCACAACCTTTAGGTCTTCCATTTGCCAGGCGCTGAGCCCGCTCAAAACGCTCGACGAGCTGCGGGTTGAGCAAATACGCCATATGGATGGTGTTGAAACCCGGTTTCATATCCGGGCGCGGAGCTTTTTGCATAACCAAGTGCGCAGTTTTGTGGGCACGCTGGAGCGCGTGGGCGCCGGAAGTTGGCAGCCAGAAGACGTTAAAGTGGCGCTGAAAGCCAAGGACAGGGCCGCCTGCGGGCCGGTTTGTCCGCCCCACGGGCTTTACTTGAGCGCGGTTAAATACCCTCACAACCCGTTCGCGCCTACGCCAAATTTGCGCTAGAGGTTTACTCCTGTCTCCCGTATAGGGAAACTAGGACAATAAAAGGCATAAAAATGGCACGCATTCTGATCACCTCCGCCCTGCCCTATATTAACGGGATCAAGCATCTGGGGAACCTTGTTGGCTCTCAGTTGCCCTCTGATGCCTATGCCCGCTATATGCGCGCACGCGGCCATGAGGTGATGTTTATTTGCGCAACAGACGAGCACGGCACGCCAGCCGAATTGGCAGCGGCTAAAGCCGGAGTGCCGGTGGCTGAATTTTGTGCTGATATGTGGCAAGTCCAAAAGGACCTTGCAGACGGATTCCGGCTTTCGTTTGACTATTTTGGCCGCTCCAGCTCCGAGCGCAATCGCACCATTACCCAGCATTTGGCTGGTAAACTGGCAGATAACGGGCTCATTGAGGAAGTCTCGGAAAAGCAGGTTTACTCTATCGCCGATGGTCGCTACTTGCCAGACCGCTACATTGAAGGCACCTGCCCCAATTGCGGCGATGATAAAGCCCGTGGCGACCAATGTGAAAACTGCACCAAGCAGTTGGATCCGACCGACCTGATCAATCCGCGCTCGGCAATCTCTGGCTCAACCGATCTGGAAGTGCGCGAGACCAAACACCTTTACCTGCGCCAAAGCGCCATGCGCGAAAAGCTGGATACGTGGATCGACAGCCAGGAAGGCTGGCCAGTCCTCACAACTTCGATTGCCAAAAAGTGGCTACATGACGGGGACGGATTGCGCGACCGCGGGATCACTCGAGACCTAGACTGGGGCGTGCCGGTAAAACGGGGTGAAGAAAACTGGCCGGGCATGGAAGGTAAAGTCTTTTATGTTTGGTTTGATGCGCCAATTGAATATATCGGGGCCACTGCTGAATGGGCGGATGCCACCGGGCAGGATGATACTGCGTGGGAACGCTGGTGGCGAACCGATAAAGGCGCTGATGATGTGCATTACGTGCAATTCATGGGTAAGGATAATGTGCCTTTCCATACGCTAAGCTTTCCAAGCACCCTGATGGGTTCAGGCGAGCCGTGGAAACTTGTTGATTTCATCAAATCCTATAACTGGCTCACTTATGAGGGCGGGAAGTTTTCAACCTCGCAGGGCCGTGGAATTTTCATGAATCAGGCATTGGAGATTATGCCCTCCGATTACTGGCGCTGGTGGCTGCTGAGCAATGCCCCCGAAAGCAGCGACTCCAACTTTACGTGGGAGAGTTTTCAAGCCGGAATCAACAAAGACCTTGCCGACGTGCTGGGCAATTTTGTGAGCCGCGTCACCAAATTTTGCCGAAGTAAATTCGGGGAAATCGTACCCGAAGGCGGTGCTTATGGCGAAGCTGAGGCTGACGTTACGGCCGAAATTGCCAAACGTCTGCGCGACTATCAAAATCACATGGAAGCGATTGAGCTGCGCAAAGCCGCCGCTGATTTGCGTGCTATTTGGGTCGCTGGTAACGAGTACCTGCAAGCCGCTGCCCCATGGAGCGTTTTCAAGGAAAGCCCTGAAGATGCCGCGGCTATGGTGCGTTTTGCACTCAACCTTATCCGCCTTTACGGTGTGCTTTCAAAGCCCTACATCCCCGATGCCGCCGAATCGATTTTGGCCGCAATGAATTCAGAAGAGGCCCAGTGGCCGGATGATCTGGAAGCGGCCCTTGGCGCTATGCCGGCTGGCCAAGCGTTCACCACACCAGATGTTCTGTTTGCCAAAATCTCGGACGAGCGACGGGATGAGCTAGAAGCGCAGTTCGCGGGGAAAGATTGAACGTGTAGCCAGTGGGGCATGGAGCAAAAGCTGACCCGCAAAGCTATAGGTACGCGAGCCGCTAGAATTCGTGTCACAATTCACTTCTATGAAGGTTGAGTTTATATTTGGAATCGCGCAGACTGCGGGCATCTGCCCTTAGTTTTGGGATCAGCTATAAAAAACAACTTCAGGAAGGAAATCCGATGAAATTCTCTACCCGCCATTCGCTAAAAATGGTTATGGGGGCCACGGCATTAAGCACTATATTGATGTCTGGCGCTTATGCGCAAACCGTGAATATCACCATTCTCGGCATCGGCGATATTTATGATTTTGATGAAGACGATGGCCGTGGTGGCGTTGCGCGTGTGAATGCTATTGCGCTGGCCGAACGGGCCGCCAACCCAAATACGCTTTATGTGTTTGATGGCGACATGCTTTCGCCTTCAATCCTTTCCGGCTTTGACCAAGGCCAGAATATGATCGACCTAACCAATCAAGTGCCGTTTGATATTGCTGTACCGGGCAACCACGAGTTTGATTTCGGCGTTGAAAACTTCTACGAAAAAATGGCCGGCTCGGCTTACCCTTGGGCTGCAATCAACATCACCAATGCCGATGGCTCCGCCATTCCTGGCCTTGGTGGCGTGATGATGAAAGAATTCGAAGGGGTAAAAGTAGCGCTAATTCCTGTGGCGCAAGACACCACGCCTGAAGTGACCTCATCCGGAGATCTCGTATTCCTCGATACCGTTGACACCGGCGTTGCAGCGGCAAATGCAGCTCGTGACGAAGGCGCGGATATCGTGGTCGGTGTTGTTCAAACCGACATTTCAAACGACCGCGAGCTTATCCGCTCGGGCGCGTTTGACGTCATTATGTCCGGGGACGACCACTCCTACGGCACCTCCTACGATGGTCGTACAGCCTTTGTAGAAACCTCGATTGACGGCCGGTTCCTGTCTCCGGTTGATATCGCGGTGACCATTGGTGAAAAACGCGGCGAGCGCCACATAACATGGGTGCCGAATTTCCGCTTTATAGACACAGCCAATGTAACACCTGACCCGGATACTCAGGCAATGGTTGATGCCTTCACCGCTCAACTAGACGAAAGCCTGAACACAGAGATCGGTGCCACAACAGGCCCGCTTGATAGTCGCCGGAATTCGGTTCGCGGTCAGGAAACTGCAATCGGCAACCTTGTGGCTGATGCGATGCGCTGGGCAACAGGTGCCGACGTAGCCATGGCAAATGGCGGTGGTATCCGCGCAGACCGCGAATATGCAGCCGGCACTATGCTAACACGCCGTGACATTCTCACAGAACTGCCATTTGGTAACGTCACCGTAATGTCTGAGATCACCGGGCAGCAAGTACTGGACGCGATGGAAAACGGTGTAAGCCGCGTCGAGGACGGTTCCGGCCGCTTCGCACAAATCTCCGGTATGTCGATGGTGTATGACCCAACCGCACCGGCTGGTTCTCGCATTGTTCAACTGATGATCGGAGATGCAGAAGTGGACGTGAATGCGGTCTACAAATTTGCAACCAACAACTATGCCATGGGTGGCGGTGACGGTTACGGTATGCTCGGCGGTGGTCGTGTGCTTATAAACTCCGGCAACGGAACTCTGATGGCCAATGATGTAATCGACTACATCGTTGAAAATGGCGGCGTTCAAACCGTTGTTGAAGGTCGGATCAAGGTTGTAGGCGAATAAACCCGCCCACAATCAAATAAGAAACCCGCGGCTTTGGCTGCGGGTTTTTTTATGTCATATTGATTGGTGGTGCGGGCGGGGGGACTTGAACCCCCACGGCCATACGGCCAACAGATTTTAAGTCTGGCGTGTCTACCTATTCCACCACGCCCGCAACAGGGCGCAAGATAGCTTTTTGGCGGGCGATGTAAAGCGAATTAGCTCGATTATGAACCGACTTTTCGCGGGCGCACTCTAGAGCTTTCGATAGACCAAATATGGAAATCTGATAGCCCTCAGGGCAAAAAAAGGGCGCCCCTATGATGGAGCGCCCTCATTTATTATTGATTTAAACCTTAGTGCGCGATCTGAGCGCCAGCGGATTTACTTGCTTCCAAAGCAGCAGCCGCAGCGATCTCGTCCCACTCAACCGGCTCCGGCATACGCTCAAGCGCGATCTCCAGAACTTCCATCACGTTGGATACCGGAATGAGCTCAAGGCCTTCCTTCACGTTGTCAGGAATTTCAGTGAGGTCCTTCTGGTTATCTTTTGGGATAAGCACAGTCTTGATGCCGCCCCGCAGTGCTGCCAAAAGTTTTTCTTTCAAACCGCCGATGGGAAGCACGTTCCCCCTGAGGGTGACTTCGCCCGTCATGGCAACTTCGCGCTTTACCGGAATTTGTGTCAGCACTGAAACAATAGACGTTACCATGCCAATACCAGCACTCGGGCCGTCTTTTGGCGTACCCCCTTCGGGAACATGGACGTGAATGTCCATTTTCTCGAATTCAGGCGGGGTAATGCCCAGAGTTACGGCCTTGGAGCGCACAAAGCTTGACGCAGCATCGATGCTTTCTTTCATCACATCGCCGAGCTTACCGGTGGTTTTCATCCGGCCCTTCCCAGGCAAGCGCAAGGCTTCGATATGTAGCAAATCACCGCCCACACTCGTCCATGCCAAACCGGTGACCACACCAATCTGGTTTTCCTCTTCAGCAAGGCCGTATTTGAAACGTTTCACGCCAAGGAAGTCCTCGATGTTGTCAGACGTGACCTTAACGCTTGTCTGCTCTTTCTTGACGATTAGGGTCACGGCCTTTCGGCAGAGTTTGGCGATTTCACGCTCCAGGTTCCGCACACCGGCTTCTCGCGTGTAATAGCGAATGATGTCCCGCAGCGCGCCGTCTTCCAGATCAAACTCACCGGCTTTCAAGCCGTGGCCTTTTTGCTGTTTGGCAATCAGGTGCTGCTTGGCGATCTCGGATTTTTCATCCTCTGTATAGCCCGCCAGCGTAATGATCTCCATCCGGTCCAACAACGGGCCAGCCATGTTGTAACTGTTAGCTGTGGTCAGGAACATTACGTTGGAGAGGTCATATTCGACCTCCATGTAATGGTCGGTGAAGGTGCTGTTTTGCTCGGGGTCAAGAACCTCGAGCAATGCACTGGAAGGGTCACCGCGATGGTCACGGCCCATTTTATCGATCTCGTCAAGCAAGATCAACGGATTGATGGTTTTGGCTTTCTTCATCGACTGGATGATCTTACCCGGCATAGAGCCGATATAGGTGCGCCGGTGGCCACGAATTTCGGATTCATCCGAAACGCCGCCAAGGGAGATGCGAATAAACTCACGCCCCGTAGCGCGGGCCACTGATTTACCGAGAGATGTTTTACCCACGCCGGGAGGGCCCACAAGGCACAGGATTGGCCCTTTGAGCTTACGCGAGCGCTGTTGCACAGCAAGATACTCGACAATGCGTTCTTTAACCTTTTCAAGGCCATAGTGGTCAGCATCCAGCACTTTTTGTGCGGCGTTCAGGTCTTTTTTCACGCGCGTGCGCTTATTCCACGGGATGGAAAGAATCCAGTCCATATAGTTGCGCACAACGGTGGCCTCCGCCGACATTGGCGACATGGATTTTAGCTTTTTCAGTTCAGCCGCCACTTTTTCCGCAGCTTCTTCCGAAAGCTTCACCTTGGCAATTCGTTCTTCAAGCTCGGCAAGCTCGCCGCCGCCCTCTTCGCCGTCGCCCAGCTCTTTCTGGATCGCTTTCATCTGCTCGTTGAGGTAATATTCGCGCTGGGTCCGCTCCATTTGCGATTTAACCCGGCTTTTGATCTTACGCTCGACTTTCAGCACAGACATTTCGGCATGCATCAGTTCGAATATCTTTTCGAGACGCTGGGTGAGGTCTTCGATTTCAAGCAAAGCCTGCTTGTCTTCCTGTTCCACGCCTAAATGCCCGGCAACGGTATCAGCCAGCTGCGCAGGGTCTTTGGTTTCCTTAACGGCTTCCAGCGCCTCATCCGGCACGTTGCTGTTAAGCTTGGCATAGCGGCCAAATTCACCGGAAACAGAGCGCACTAGAGCTTCGATCTCGTCCGATTTTTCGTCAGATTCCTTGACCAATTCAGCTTCGGCCTCGAAGTAATCTTCGTTTTCGAGGAAATGAGCAAGTTTGGCGCGTTGCTTGCCTTCAACCAGCACCTTCACGGTGCCATCGGGCAGCTTTAGCAGTTGCAAAACATTGGCGAGCACGCCAACGCGGTGGATGCTGTCAACCGTTGGTTCGTCTTCCGACGGATCCATCTGGCTTGAAAGCAAAATTTCCTTGTTTTCGTCCATCACTTCTTCAAGTGCGCGCACCGATTTTTCGCGGCCCACAAAGAGCGGCACGATCATGTGTGGAAAAACCACTATGTCGCGCAGTGGCAAAACAGGAAGGGTAACGGTTTTGAGCTCGGTCATATGTATTCCTTATTCAGCAAAGCGCCCCGCCCCGGTTATTCGGCAGCTTAGGCACCTTCCGTTGGTTTTCTTGAAAATGGCGTTTGAGTTGGAGGAATTCAAGCCCAATCAGAAATAAGATGTAATTTCTAAAGGGTCGCATTCCCGAATGCGCAAAGCGCGTTTACACTGACACAATGGAAAACAATTATGATTTTGATCGTTTCATTACTGCACAGGATTCAGTTTATCCGTCTGTTTTGAATGAGCTGATGCAAGGCCGCAAAGAAAGCCACTGGATGTGGTTTATATTTCCCCAAATCGAAGGGCTTGGTTATAGCCAGACCTCGATGTTTTATGCTTTGAGCGGGAAAGCCGAAGCGGAGGCTTACCTCGCCCACCCGGTGCTCGGACCACGGCTTGTAGAATGCACAAAACTGGCGCTGTCCCATGCTGACGCGGGCGCCCCTGCCCTTTTTGGCCATCCCGATGACCTCAAGTTTCAATCATCGCTTACCTTGTTTTCGCGCGCCAAACCCAGCGACCCTGTTTTTGCAGAAGCTTTGGATGCCTTTTTCGGCGGTGTGGGCTGTCAACCCACGCTCGAAACCCTGCGGATTGCGTTCATCAACAGCCTGAGCGAATAGATAGCGAGGGAGCCGCCGGTTCTAAACCGGTAGCAAATCCCCTTTGGCCCTTTTTTCCTCAAAACTCGCGGCAAAATCATCTAGCGCACCGGCCTCAATTGCGCCACGAAGGCCTGCCATTAGCTCTTGATAATAGTGCAGGTTGTGCCACGTCATCAGCATCGACGAAATGATTTCATTGGCTTTGAAAACATGGTGCAGATAAGCACGGGAATAGCTGCTGCACGCCGGGCAGGTGCATTCAGGGTCCAACGGGCGCGGGTCGTCCCGGTGGCGAGCATTTTTGATGTTGATCGCACCCATGCGGGTGAGCGCTTGTCCGTTCCGACCCGAGCGCGAAGGCAATACACAGTCAAACATATCCACCCCGCGCTGAACGGCGCCAACGATATCATCCGGTTTGCCAACGCCCATCAGGTAGCGTGGTTTTTCATCCGGCAACATCCCCGGCGCATAGTCGAGCACGTCAAACATTGCGTCCTGCCCTTCGCCCACGGCCAAGCCACCAATGGCGTAACCGTCGAAATCAATGGCCTTGAGCGCATCGGCGCTTTCTTCGCGTTGCTCGGGAAAAACAGACCCCTGTTGGATACCAAATAGCGCGTGATTTGGTCGGTCGCCAAAGGCGTCTTTCGAGCGCTGCGCCCATCTCATCGAGCGTTGCATTGAATCGAGCGAGACCTCGCGGGTCGCTGGAAACGGGGTGCATTCATCAAAGGCCATAACAATATCGGAGCCAAGCATACCCTGAATGTCCATGCTGGTCTCGGGAGACAGAAAATGCTCGGATCCATCAACGTGACTTTTGAACTTTACACCTTCCTCGGTGAGTTTCCTCAGCCCCGTTAGGCTCATCACCTGAAACCCGCCGGAATCGGTCAGAATTGGCCCGGCCCAGTTCATGAACTTATGCAACCCGCCGAGGCGCTCCATCCGCTCTGCCCCCGGGCGCAGCATCAGGTGATAGGTATTGCCAAGCAAAATTTCAGCACCCGTGGCGGCCACACTTTCGGGCAACATGCCTTTTACCGTGGCGGCGGTGCCAACCGGCATAAAGGCCGGGGTCTGAATGTCGCCCCGTGCCGTGCTTACCACACCACGCCGCGCCTTCCCGTCAACAGCCGAAATCTTATACCCGAATGATTTTGTCATCTTTACCCCTAGACGTAGCGTTCCGTATTTCCTATATGTTTTGTCAGGAATTCCAAGAGGCATATCATGAACGCTCAATCAGAACCGCTGCTCGAGGGCACGCCGCTTATCAAGCCCTCCTCAACCGACCACCCTCTTTATGAGTCGTTGGTTGAAGCTTGCCGAACTGTGCATGACCCGGAAATTCCGGTCAACATTTACGACCTTGGGCTGATATATACAATCGAGATTTCGGATGAAAACCATGTTGAGGTTGCTATGTCGCTCACCGCACCGGGGTGCCCTGTAGCGGGAGAAATGCCGGGGTGGGTCGCCGAAGCTATCTCGCCAGTTGCAGGCGTAAAATCAGTGAATGTCGAGCTGGTCTGGGAACCACAATGGGGCATGGATATGATGTCTGACGAGGCGCGACTGGAATTAGGCTTTATGTAAAGCTGAGCCAACTGCGCCTGCGTAAATTGATCGCATGAACTTGTGTGAACAAGCGAAAACACGTATTTTTGCGGCAATGAAGGGAAATATAATGTTTAGCATTCCGGGCAAGGCCGCAGTGTCCATGACGCCGCGCGCAACAAAGCAGATCACCAAACTCATGGAATCCGGCAGCAAAAAAGGCCTGCGCATCGGGGTCAAAAAAGGGGGCTGCGCGGGCATGGAATACACCATGGACTACGTGGAAGACATCGATCCTCTGGACGAAGTTATCGAACAGGATGGCGCGCGGGTGATGATTGCACCCATGGCGCAAATGTTCCTGTTTGGCACGGAAATTGACTACACAACATCTTTGCTTGAATCCGGTTTCGAATTCAAAAACCCCAACGTGACAGAGGCCTGCGGCTGCGGAGAGTCGGTCAAGTTCGAAGGCATGTAGTGGCAATTTCTGCCGAAGACATCGAATTTGTTAGCGAGCTTTTTGAATCTGTAGGACATATTACCACCCGCAAAATGATGGGTGGCTTGACGCTCTATGCCGATGGCCAAGTGTTTGCGATCCTGGATTCCGACGGCCAACTTTTCCTGAAAGCTTTCGGCGACATGGCCAAGCGGCTAGAAGCCGCAGGGGGTAGGCTCTTTACCTATGAGGGTAAAAACGGCAAAACAGGGCACATGAATTATTGGACAATGCCGGAAGACGCGCTGGATGAACCAGCTGTTGCGGCAGAATGGGCGCGCGAGGTATTGCTCGCCCTCTAACGGGAGAGAGCAAAATGGCACGTCGCAAACTGGCAGCTGGTAACTGGAAAATGAACGGAGTGAAAGCCGCGCTAAGCGAGATTGAAGCGCTTGAGGCCAGCTTCCCTGCCCCCGATTGTGATGTTTTGATCTGCCCTCCTGCCACGCTGATCTTCGCGATGGCCGCTATTGGTAACACCGTAAAAGTCGGCGGGCAGGATTGCCACGCCAATGAAAGCGGCGCCCACACGGGCGATATTTCGGCTGAAATCCTGGCTGATGCAGGCGCAACAGCCGTAATTGTCGGCCACTCGGAGCGCCGCGCAGACCACGGCGAGAGCGATGCAGATGTGAAAGCCAAGGCAGAAGCCGCGTGGCGCGCCGGGCTGATTGCCGTGATATGCGTAGGCGAAACCGAAGCCGAGCGTGATGCCGGCAAAGCTCTGGATATCGTTGGCGGGCAATTGGCCGGATCTGTCCCTGCGGGTGCCACAGGGGCAAATACCGTTATTGCGTATGAGCCCGTTTGGGCCATTGGCACCGGAAAGGTGCCAACTTTGGGAGACATCGCCGAAATGCATGACTATATGCGTGCGCAACTCGGGAACAGCCATACTTCGGAAGCCGAAAACTTTCGGTTCCTTTACGGTGGTTCTGTAAAGCCCTCAAATGCCGCTGAAATCTTTGCGGTTTCGAATGTCGATGGCGCTTTGGTTGGCGGCGCTTCGTTGAAGGCTTCCGATTTTGGCGGAATTATTGCGGCTGCAAGCGAAGGGTAAGGCGCGAATGCGCGCCCAATTTCGGTTTGCAAAAACCTCCGGTTCACATTGGCTACCCAGCCATTTGTGATTCCTCTGGCTCGTTGAATCCGTAGTGCTGCACCAATCTCTGAAGCGCAATCCCCAGCACAACCTTACCAGAGCGGGCTGACCATCCGAGGCGTTTTTCTGCCTTTTCCAGCCCGTCAAGGAAGCAGCACACCCGAAAAGCAATATCTGCCAATCCTGGGCCGAGAGCGCTTAACGCTTTTGAGACCCGATCCCGCGCAGCTGCCGGACCCTCGGCGGGCGCATTATCTACAAAACCGCCCCGGCTGGCAGATGTGAGGAAGCGATCCCAATTTTGCGCAACCCGCGGCCCCATATGCGCCAACTCAAAATCTTCGCGCAAACGCTCGCCAGCGGCAATTTGCGAAGTTGTGAGAAAAGCTTCACCATCAACCCCGCGTTTGCGCCCGAGCAGGCTAAGCGGGCTTTCGGCCATATTGTAGCGAACACGTTTAGCGTTTCCGCTCTCTGACATCGCCACATTGCGTTCACCAAATATCTTGTGTTGATCCGAAAATCCGTCATCTTTCGACATCATCCGGTTCAAGGCAGCGCGGCCAACAGAAGTTATTCGATAGCGACCCACAGCCCCGATTTGGGTGCCGCTTATCCACTCTTGCAAGGCGAACTGGTTGGCAATGCGTGCTTCAACGGTCGCAACTTTTCGCGGATCACCGCTTTCCACCTCTTTAAAAACAGCCGCCTTGGGCATTTTAGGCGAGGCCAGCAAAAATGTGCCCTTCTCGGAAAGGTGGCGCAATATGCGCTTGGCTTCGGAATTGGTGGTTGGTGTTTTGGCCATACTTGGAGTCTCCGCGTTTGGTGGAAAGAAATCTCGGGCGACGGCTTCAAGCGCCTGATCAACGAGCGGATCATCGCGCCGCTGTTCACACTTGCGTACTTGTCGCAACACAGTTGAGGCATGAACCCCTTTTTGCCGCGCGATTTGCCGTAGCGAAACCCCGAGCGTTGTATGGCTTAGATATGTTACCGCAATTTCAGGAACCCAGTCTGGTAACGCCTTGGTAAGCGGCCCCAAATTGGTGAAAGTGTCGGATTTTATGTTCTTTTCGTCAGTCACTTTCTTACCTTTTTATTAAAATTTTAGGCAAATCGTTAATAAACGGCGAGAGATAACATACTGTTAACCATTCAACTGAGGTCAGTATATTTCTCAAACGTTATCAAGCGCCTACAGCACAGAACTGTGAAACTACTTTAAGCGCAATGCCCTGAAAGGGGCGCGTATGATTTGGTGTACAAAACGAGAAAGGAAACGATCATGATTGAAATCGTCCCCCAAAAACCGCTCCGCCGACGCCCGCGAATTCTGGTTGAAGCCGCGCGAATTTGCGCAAAGGGATACCGTCGGGAAACAATGTTTCCCAAGCTTTTGGGAGCCGAACAGTCTCACGTAATTGATCTGCTAAAAAAACGCGAAGAAAAGCTCGAAGAGGATCGACGTGCACATGATGCCACTTACACGGCCCGCGAACATATCGAAGCCCTCTCGGCTTTGATGGCCGAAAGTAAGAAAGCTGCCTAGCTATTTGTAATTAAACAAAACTGTCGGGTACAGAATCTTTCTTGCGCAAAATGTAATCCCTCAGGGATTCGTCAATCGCCGGGTCAATAGCAGGCTGCTGATAATCATTGAGCATCTGCTTGACCCGAGCATTGGCGAGGGAGACCGCATCTCGCGCGCCCTCTTCATCCCACTGTTCATATGGTTTGTAGTCGAGCACATTGGTGCGCCAAAA
>Ga0209121_10001859_pt1 | contig 22006 bp, 18 predicted proteins | sample Cruoilmetagenom3_FD_187292 | JGI IMG/M metagenome (GOLD analysis project Ga0209121, IMG submission 187292) | Oil polluted marine microbial communities from Coal Oil Point, Santa Barbara, California, USA - Sample 3 (SPAdes) (version 2) | ecosystem: Environmental > Aquatic > Marine > Oil seeps ...
AGTGTTTTCCCTTGCGTGTTGGCAAAACGTTGGTGTTGCGCGCATTTTTCGTCGAGGAACTCACTGAAACCGTGCTGGTTTATATAAGGCTTTAATAACCCTTCATCGGCCTTATAAAGAGCAAGCAGCTGTACTAGTTGGTTGTTAATATGAATGGCGTCGGTTTTTATTTCGCCAAGCCCTGGTAAGGTTCTGACCTGTTGGGACTGGTCTAGTTCGATACGTTCTACTTTGCCGATTAAATGATTAATGTCATTTTTTATGTCATGCACGGTGATGGACATAAGCGTAGATAAATCGATACCACTAGACACGGTGATTCCTTCTTGGATAAGGGGAGTGTTTATTTATTTGCAAAATTCTCATAGGCTGAGGAGAGTTTTTTGTAACGTGTATAGTTTTTATCGCTACTTTCCAGGTTATCCAGTTTGTTAATATAACGGCCACAATGCTCTATAAGTGAGTCGTCGGCGCCATCATTTTCCATTAATTTAATGCTGGCTTGCAGGGCGTTTATTAATACACTATTGCTGGCGTCAGGTGCTTTGGCCGCTTCGCTGAATACGGATAAGGCTTCTTTAATTTGCCCGCTTTTAAATAGACGAACCCCGTCGTTATTTAATACTTCATTAACGGATGCTTTATTATATTTGGCCCTGAGTTTTTCGGCTTCTTCCTTTTTTCCATTTGCGTCGTACACATTGGCGAGGGAGTGAGCCATTTGCTCGGGCATCTTATTATCGAGTGCTGCAATATCCTCTGCGATACTGGTAAGCATGTGTGCAGATTCTTTTTCTTTTCCCAGGTTGGACGAAGTTTCTGCACGCAGGACTTTAGAAAAAAGAAGTGTCTCTGCATTATCGGTATATTCTTTTTCAAGATTATCTAAAGTGCGTAAAGCTTCTGTTGAAGCATCCTTGGTTTTTCGCCCACCTCCATTTGCTATTTTTTCCTGTAAAACCTGCACTAATGAGGTGTAGTTATCAGCTGTTTTATAGCAGGAGTTTTTTCCTAAATTAACAGATTTACGAAAAGCAACTTCTGCAATTTGCCAGTCTTCATTGGTTTTTGAAATATTGCCCAGGTCCATTTGTCGAATAATAGATTTCGGTGAGCGCTCTACCGCATGTTGCAGTGCCTTTTGTGCTTCTTCGGGTGAATTCTGAGAAAGATACACTTTGCTGAGCCAATCGTATGCTTCAACGTTTCGATTGTCTTCGTCTGCGAGTTGTTGAAAAACTTGCAGGGCCTGATCGTAGTTTCCTTCGTAATAGGCTATTTTCCCCAGGCCCAGTCTTGCCCAGGGGAAACTTCTTGCATCGACCAGTTTTTGGAAGAGCTTTTTTGCATCGTTATAATATTCAAGGTTAAGTAGTAGTTTGCTTTTTATTCGTAGTGCTTTGATCTGATATTTTGGATGTTCTTTAGCGATTTTATTGCAGGCATTTATGGCTTCTTTATATTTCTTTTGATCAATGGCCTTGTCTACTGCTGCGAAGAGGTTTTTTTCCTGAACAATCTTATTTAGACGTGTTTTGAGGTTTTCGTGCGTAATGGGTTTGGTGATATAGCCATCGGGCTCATATTCCAGTGCCCCCATGACCATCTCAACGGTAGAGGCGGCGGTTACTAATATAAATATTGAAGAGGATTTAAGTAAACCACTACGCCGAGTTTCTTCCAGAATTTGTTGGCCGTCTTTGCCTTTGCCAAGTTCGTAATCGGATAAAACAATGTCGTATTGATTATTGATGATTTTCGCAATGCCTTCTTCACCGTTATTAGCGGTATCCACCATGTGCGCGCCAAACATCCGGACCATTGCCTTCAACGAGGAGCGAAATTCGGCATGATCTTCAATGATCATAAATTTTTTTTTGTGGTAATCGACGTGCGCCATGAACAGATCCCTTTAGTGCCTTTTATAAAGAGTAGAAGCACTTAGAGGGAATTGCCAAGTTGCGCTGGGAAGTCTGACTTTTTAGCGGCGCCAGAAGGTGGGGCTGAAGAGAATCAGCAAGGTAAAAATTTCAAGGCGGCCCAATAACATGGCGAAACACAGAATCCATTTTGTGGGACTGCTGATATCACCGTAATGGCTTGCAACGCTGCCTAAACCTGGGCCGAGGTTATTCAGGCTGGCGGCGACGGCGGAAAAGCCTGTGATGAAGTCTAAGCCGGTTGCCATAACCGCCAACATAAGAACAATGAACAAGGCAATGTAAGCACCCACAAAGCCCCAAACTGCTTCAATCACTCGATCCGGTACGGCACTGTTACCCACTTTAACCAGAAAGACGGCATTAGGATGAATCAGGCGCCTTACTTCGCGTCCGCCTTGTTTAAACAGCAATAGCGCACGAATAACCTTGATGCCTCCGCCTGTGGAGCCGGCGCAAGCACCGATAAAGCTGGCCATAATCAAAGCGATAGGAATAAGGCTGGGCCAGACCGAGAAATCCTTCAAGCCGTAGCCGGTGGTGGTGGCAATGGAAATGGTTTCAAATAAACCGTAACGCAGTGCTTCCAAGGGGGAATCGTAAGTGCCACTGAGGTAAAGACCGGTACATACGATAAGGGAGATGCTCGCCATAATGCCGAGCATTGTTTTGAGCTCAGGGTCACGAAAATAGTGACGCAGTGAGCGACGGTGGCGTGTCATAAAATGCAGGGCAAAATTGACCGCAGAGGCCAGCATAAACACCATGGTGATGGCCTCAATCAGAGGGCTGTCGAAAAAGCCGATGCTCTTATCATGGGTAGAAAAACCACCAATGGCCACGGTGGAGAAGCTATGACAAAGGGCATCAAACACACCCATTCCAGCTGCCCAATAGGCTAAAAAACAGGCGGTTGTGAGTGTGAGATAAATATACCACAGGGCCTTGGCGGTCTCCTTGATGCGGGGAGTGAGTTTGGAATCCTTGATGGGGCCGGGTGTCTCAGCACGATAGAGTTGCATTCCCCCGATACCGAGCATAGGCAGTACAGCAACCGCCAGAACGACGATGCCCATGCCACCGAGCCACTGTAGCTGCTGGCGGTAAAAGAGAATGGATTTGGGTAGACCGTCTAGGCCGGTTAAAACGGTTGCACCGGTGGTGGTGAGCCCCGAGAGGGATTCAAAAAAGGCATCGGTAAAACTCATTTCCGGCTGTGGTGAGAGGTAAAAAGGCAAGCTGCCTGACAGAGCAAGTACCGTCCAGAAAAGCACCACCACCACAAAGCCATCTCGCGTGCGTAGCTCCTGTTTTTTATGTTGCACCGGTAGCCAGATAAATAGCCCCGTTAGCAAAGTGATAAGAAATGCAGCAAAAAAGGGCTGCAACCCCACATCCTGATAGATAGTGGCCACCAGAATCGGTGGGACCATGGAAAAGCTGAATAACATCAGCAGAACGCCTACAACTCGGAGTATTACGGATGAGTGCATAGCTGTGTGGACTCTGCTTTATTAAAAGAAAGTGATGCCGACCTGGAACAAGCGTTCGACGTCTCGAATCCGTCGTTTGTCCACGAGGAAGAGAATAACGTGGTCATCGGTTTCGATGATTACATTGTCGTGGGCGATTAATACTTTCTCCCCTCGGACAATGGCGCCAATGGTTGTACCTTCGGGCAGGTCAATGTCACCAATGGCCTTGCCCACCACGCGGGAGGAATTTTCATCCCCATGGGCAACGGCTTCGATGGCCTCTGCAGCCCCGCGGCGTAGCGAATGTACATTAACCATGTCACCACGACGGACATGGGTGAGCAAGCTGCCAATAGTGACTTGCTGGGGTGAGATGGCTATATCGATATCACCACCCTGCACCAGATCCACATAAGCGGGGTTATTGATAATGGTCATCACCTTGCGGGCACCCAGCCGCTTGGCCAGCATCGAGGACATAATATTCGCTTCGTCATCGTTGGTGACAGCAAGAAAAACATCGGTTTCTTCAATGTTTTCTTCCAGCAAGAGATTTTGATCGGAGGAGGAGCCTTGAAGAACAATGGTACTAGATAAAGCCTGGGAAAGATCACGGCAACGGCCGGGATTGTGATCGATGATTTTTACCCGATAACGGGTTTCGATGGCTTCAGCCAGATGTTCGCCAATATTGCCGCCACCGGCAATGATGATGCGGCTGTAATTGCTTTCTAATTTTCGCAGCTCACTCATTACCGCACGGATATTATTTTTTGCCGCGATAAAAAATACTTCATCGTCCACCTCTATAATGGTGGAGCCTTCCGGCATGATAGCGCGATCACGCCTAAAAATGGCGGCCACGCGGGTATCGATGGAGGGCATGTGCTGGCGCAGATAGCGGATTTCCTGCCCCACCAGAGGGCCACCATGGTAGGCCCGTACCGCCACAAGCTGGGCTTTTCCTTGCGCAAAATCCAGAACCTGCAGGGCACCAGGGTGTTCGATAAGCCGTTTAATATGATTGGTGACCACCTGTTCAGGTGAGATGATGACATCAATGGGTAAGGCTTCGTTATTAAACAGGCCTGTACGGGTGATGTAGGCCGTAGCGCGAATCCGGGCAATTTTTGTCGGCGTGCGAAATAGGGTGAAAGCGATTTGGCAGGCGATCATGTTCACTTCATCGCTGTTGGTAACCGCAATGAGCATATCGGCATCTTCCGCCCCGGCTTGGCGTAAAATATTGGGGTAGGAGGCTTTGCCAATAATGGTGCGGATATCCATGCGGTCCTGGAGATTACGCAAAAGTTCGCCATCTGTGTCAACGACAGTAATATCGTTTTCTTCGCTAGCGAGATTTTGTGCCAGGGTGCCACCCACTTGCCCGGCGCCGAGAATAATTATTTTCATGACTTATTCAGAGCTTCCTTAAGACCTGTTTGCTAACGGGAGGTGCATTTTCTCAGGCGGGCGTAATAAAAGCCATCCTGTCGACCGGGTTTTGGAAATATTTGCCTGCCCACGGTGGTGGCAATACCCCAGTCGGCTTCGATTTTTATCTCTTGCGCATCCGCTGTTTGGGAAAGAAACTGGGCCACCAGCTGTTCATTTTCCTGCTTCAGCACTGAGCAGGTGGCATAAAGTAAAATTCCGCCTGGCGCGAGTGTTTGCCATAAAGTTGTCAGTAACTGTAGCTGCTGTTGCGCCAGTGTGGAAATATCTTCTTTATGGCGTAACCATTTGATGTCTGGGTGGCGGCGGATGATGCCAGTGGCAGAACAGGGCGCATCAAGCAGGATGCGCTGAAAAGCTTGTTTATCCCACCAGCTTGAAAGGTCTGCTGCATTTGCGGCGTGAAGTTCGGCGCTTAAACCCAGCCTTTCTAGGTTGGAACGCACCTTTTCGAGGCGAGATGGCTCTTTATCCAGAGCAATCAGATGGTCTATATCAGGATACTTTTCCAGGATATGACAGGTTTTTCCTCCGGGAGCCGCGCAAGCATCGAGAATGCGCTGTCCTGGTTCTGCCTCAAGCAGGCTTGCCGCGAGTTGGGCTGATTCATCCTGAACTGAGCACATTCCCGTTTCAAAATCAGGAAGGACTTCCACTTTGACCGCCTCTTCCAGAGTAAGGCCGTCTTTAGAGTAATCACAGGCCTGGGCTTGAATCCCCGCATCGCTTAATGCTTTCAAGTAAGCAGCCACAGTACTTTGGCGGGTATTAACACGCAGGCTTAAGGGCGCCGGCTGGTTATTGGCGGCAAGAATATCAGCATAGTGTTGAGGCCAATCTTTTTTTAAGCTGTCCGCCAACCAAGCGGGGTGGCTAGTTTGTGTGCCGATGTCTGCAGAGGTTTTGGACTCAATACTTTCTTGTTCGCGAAGAAAACTTCGTAGCACGCCATTGATAAGCCCCTTTGCCCAGGGTTTTTTAAGTGCTACGCAGCCTGCAACGGTTTCATTGATGGCGGCATGGTCGGGAATACGTAAAAATTTAAGCTGGTACAGGCCGATAAGAATCAGTAATTCGATATCCTTGTCTTTTTTCTTCAGCGGTTTTGCCAGCAGCGATTGTGTGATGGCTTGCAGATAAAGGTAATGCCGACAGACACCGAAGCAGAGTTCTTTTATCAGCCCCTGGTTTTTGTCGTGTTCTTTTTGCAGATGAATATCGAATTGCTCGCTGAGATTGCCGGATGGCGAATCATTGAGCAGAGGGCTAAGAATGCGGGCGGCCAGAGCGCGAGATGATCTCAATGTCGTTTTTCCGAGCTGGGCTGAAAGGTGAAACGCACGCCAGGCTGCAAGCGATCTTTTTTGGATGCGAGAACTTGCTCACAGCTTAGGGCCTTGCCTCCGGGTAGCTGTAATACCTCCAAACACAGGACGCCTTTCGCACACGCAACATCTATGCTCTGTTTGCTTACAGCAACAATAGTGCCCGGAAGGGCTTCGGATGCCTTGTTTGTGGCGCGCGCTTTGGCTTGCCACACCCGCACCACATCCTTATCGAGGTGGGTGAAGGTCACGGGCCAAGGGTTAAAGGCGCGTACTTGGTGTTCCAGCGTTTGGGCATCTTGATGCCAGTCGAGTTGCGCTTCGGCCTTGTTTAACTTTGAGGCATAGTTCGCACGGTCGTTATCTTGGGGCTGTGCTTCCAACTTGCCCTCTTTTAACAGACCCAATACCTCGGCAAGTTGTTCGCTGCCGAGCTGGGCGAGTTTATCGTGCAGGGAGCCGCCGGTTTCAGACGCATTGATGGGGCAGTGCAGGCGATATAGCACATCGCCGGTGTCGAGACCTTCGTCCATCTGCATATAGCAGATACCTGTCTCGGCATCGCCTGCCAGAATGGCTCTTTGTATGGGGGCGGCACCGCGCCAGCGTGGTAGTAGGGAGGCATGTACATTGACACAACCCAGGCGAGGCGTGTTGAGGATGGCCGTGGGCAGTATCAGGCCATAGGCGACCACCACCATAAGGTCTGCACCCAGCGCGGCCATGCTTTGTTCTTCCTCTTCACTTCTCAGAGACAGGGGCTGGAAAACGGGGATGTTATGTTCCAATGCCAAGGCTTTTACCGGGCCGGGTTGTAGCTTTCGTCCACGCCCCGCCTTGCGGTCTGGTTGGGTGTAAACGGCACATACTTGGTGGTGGCTATCCAGCAAAGCCTGAAGGTGTATGGCAGCAAATTCGGGCGTGCCGGCAAAGATGATCTTTAGCCCCGCTTGTTCGGGGCTTGTAGAGGCTTTATCTGTCATAAAGTCAGGTCAAAGAAGGGAGGGAATAGGGTAGATTAACTCTGCTGGCGATGCTGCTTTTCGAGTTTTTTCTTGATGCGTTGTCGTTTAAGGGAAGAGAGATAGTCGACAAACAGTTTTCCGTTTAGGTGATCCACTTCATGTTGAATACATACGGAAAGCAATTCGTCACAGTCGATTTCAAAGTCTTGGCCTTCTTTATCCAGTGCGGTAACCGTTACTTTTTCATGGCGTATCACTGGCTCGTAAAAGCCCGGTACGGATAAGCAGCCTTCTTGTGACTCCTTGGTTTCTTTACTCGCCGGTGTGATTTTTGGGTTAATAAAAACCCGTGGCTGATCCTGATCTGGGCTGATGTCCATCACCACCACACGTTTGTGTACGTTAACCTGGGTGGCTGCGAGACCAATCCCGGGGGCGTTATACATGGTCTCCAACATATCGTCGACGAGTTTGCGGATAGAATTGTCCACCACCTTGACCTCTTTGGCTTTATTGCGCAGCCGAGGGTCGGGGAACTCAAGAATTTCAAGTACAGCCATAAAAATTGGATCCAGTTCGGGTTTTGATTTAATAAAGTGAATGCAGTGATAAAAAATATACCAAGGATAGTGTTGTTCCCTAACGCTTAGTCTATGCTAAAAACCATATTCGGGCGTAAATCGCAATCATTTTCGCCTTTATCACCTTCGATCGCTGGGACTTTAGCGGCAAGCTGCTAAACTTTAAACACTGTTGCTTGGTGGTGGCTGGTTAAACGGCGGTGTCAGGATGCTGGTCTTATCGCATTGTAGACACGTTGAACCGTTTAATAAATCGCCTTGTTCCATAATATATAGGGATTTTATACATGAAGAAAATAGTTCTTGGGTTAATTGTTTCTACCTTCCTGAGTTTTAATGTATTAGCTGAGAATATTGCGCTGGCGCCCGATCATCCCTCGCAATATGAAGTGAAACGTGGCGATACCTTATGGGATATATCAAACACTTTTTTGCGTGACCCCTGGTTGTGGCCAGAAATCTGGCATATTAACCGCCAGGTGAAAAACCCCCATTTGATTTATCCTGGGGATATCATCAAGTTAGTCTATGTGGATGGGGAGCCACGCTTAACAGTGGAACGAAGTCGCCATAATACCAAACGTATGTCAGATGGTACGATAAAGCTCTCGCCGCGCATTCGTGCTTCTGATCTTGACTCTGTAATCCCCGCTATTCCTCTTGATGCAATCCAAAGCTTTCTTACCGATAGCCGGGTGTTGACCAGAGAGCAGCTTGAGGATGCGCCTTATGTGGTGGCAGGGAACGAAAAACACGTCATTATGGGAGACGGTGATTACCTCTATGCTCGTGGAGACTGGAGTACACAACATAATGCCTATGGTTTGTACCGCCAGGGCAGCGCTTACATCAACCCCGAAAATAAAGAAATCCTTGGTTACGATGCCAAAGAGCTGGGTTTGGGTAAAATTCTTAAGGTGACCGACGATATTGCCAAAACCGAATTAGTGCGTGCCAATCAGGAGGTTCGTGTTGGAGATCGTCTGATTCCTACCGAAGAGCGAAAGGTACAGTCGGTGTTTTATCCCAAATCACCCAAAAAAGGTTTAAAAGGTCAGATCATTAGCGTGATGAGTGGCGTGAAAAATGTGGCACAATACGACGTGGTGGTGATTAATCGCGGCGTGCGCGAAGAGGTAGAGCAAGGTGATGTTTTCGCTATCTACCGAAAAGGCGAAGCGATACGCGATAAATACACTGATGAACTAATCCAACTGCCTTCCGAGCGTGCCGGCATGATGATGATATTCAGAACCTTCGATAAAGTAAGTTATGGTCTGATACTCAAAGCAACCAGCTCGATGGCGGTATTCGATGAAATCCGTGAGCCTTAATGCAGAATTGGTCAGATGACCCCCTTGAACTCAAAGCGTGGTTGGCAGTAGGGCGTTTACCCAGAGTAGGCGCCGTCTCTTTTCAAAAGCTGCTGAAGCAAGATGTATTGCCTCAGCAGCTTTTCTCGTTTTCGGCAGAACGTTTAAAAAGCTTAGGCCTGGGCAAACAGGCCGTTAGTCAGCTACAGTCCACATCTTTGCAGCAATTAGAGTCTCTGCAGCCCCTTACCCCGCTGTTAGAGGGGGTGCAGAAAGATATTCTTTGGGCGCAGCATCCCGATCACCATATTCTTTGTTATTACGATCCACGTTACCCATCCTTACTGAAAGAAATTCATGATCCGCCCCCCTATCTCTTTGTAGCGGGTGACCCTGATTTATTGAACACCCCCCAAATTGCAGTGATTGGCAGTCGTAATCCCAGTCAGGCAGGCTTAAGCAATACACGCAATTTTTCCCGTTATTTGGCCCAGAATGGTCTGGTGATTAGCAGTGGCCTGGCTGCGGGCATTGATGGTGAAGCACATCAAGCTGCGCTGAATGCTGGGGGCTTTACCATTGCCGTTGCAGGCCACGGTCTGGATCACCTTTATCCCCGCCAACACCTAAATTTGGCACGAGCAATCTGTAAGTCGGGCGCGGTTATTTCAGAATACCCTATTGGCACCCAGCCAAGGCCTCAGCTATTCCCTCGTCGCAATCGCATTATCAGTGGCTTGAGTTACGGTGTGTTGGTGGTGGAAGCAGCCCTGAAAAGTGGTTCATTGATTACCGCCAGAATGGCCCTTGAACAAGGAAGGGAGGTGTTTGCGATACCGGGTTCCATCCATCACCCTTTGAGCCGAGGTTGCCATAGTCTGATCAAACAAGGCGCAACACTGGTGGAAAGTGGCGAGGATATGTTTAACGAACTGCAGGGTTTTGCTTCTTTCAAGCACTCTATGCCGGATGTATTGACTCAGCAAGCGGCGCCGGCCTTGGGGAAAACGCAGGAGGCAGAAGAGCGGCAAGCTGTATTGCATGAGGAGTCCGCCCCTGAGCCAGTTTCGCAACAGGTTGAACAGTCGCAAGCCCCTGATCACGAACTACAACCCGAAGAGGGACGCTTGTTTAATTACCTGGAACATAGCCCCTTAGCAATGGATCTGATTATTGAGCGCTCCGGACTATCTGCCAGTGAGGTGGCTTCCTCCCTCGTTCTATTGGAACTAAAAGGGCTGGTTGTTCAGGAAGCCGGCGGATACTGCCGGAAATCTTAATTGCAGGTCAACGCGGCACGCTTCTTAAACGCATTGCTCGGGTCAAAATATCTGCTTGTTTCATTCTATATTGACTTGCCTCAAGTTTACTCAAGTAGAACCGAGCAAAACTAAAAAGTGGGGCTAGGCTGAAAATAGGAGTGAAAATTCGTGAGAGAGAGTTTTCGACTGATTTTCAGGCCGTGATTTATTTGTTTGGTGATTAAACTAGGAGGTGGTAGCAGGTGTCAGCAAGTAGCTCGAAAGAACGAATCATGCGTGAAGAAGATTTTATTGTTTCAAAAACCGATGTAAAAGGGCGTATCTCCTACGCGAATGAAATTTTTATCGAATTTTCTGAATTCAAAGAAAATGAGTTAATCGGTAAACCCCATAATATTATTCGGCACCCAGACATGCCACGTTCGGTGTTTCGATTTATGTGGCAAACCTTGCAAAAAGGGGAGGAGTTTTCCGGTTATGTAAAAAACCTCAGTAAACATGGCAATTTCTATTGGGTATTCGCCAATGTGACGCCGAGTTATGGCCCAGGAAATCAATTGCTCGGTTATTTCTCTGTAAGACGCAAACCCTCCCGTGATGCAGTAACACTTTATGAAAAAATATATCGCGAGATGGTAGAGGAAGAAAATAAACACAGTAGCGCAAATAAAGCGATGGATGCTTCGCTGGCTATTTTGAATGATTATGTTGAACAATCAGGGCTGACATACAATGAACTGGTTATTGCAAATGAAATGTAATATTGCCCTATTGCTAAACACGTTTTTATTGTTAGTGGCAGGCCTATTATTGGCGTTTACAGCAGGTTCCTATTTTTATGCTCTTATCCCTCTTGCTGGTTTATTTGTATGTGGTTTTGCACTTAAACAGCATCATCAAGATGAGCGCGTGCTCAATCAGCTTGTTGAGTTAATGCGGGCGGTTGCCAATGGAAAACTAGAGCAGCGTATTATCTTAATTAAAGGCAGCGGTGCTTTGGCAAGCGCTGCGCATAATTTTAATGAAATGCTCGATCAAGTTGAAACCTTTATGCGAGAAGCGGGCACGGTTATTCATGCGGCTGAGCAAGAAGATTTTTATAGAAAGAGTTTTAAAAAGGGCTTGAGAGGTCAGTTCAGAGAGGGTTTAGCGAACATAGATATACCTTTAAAAGAACTAGAGAACTCCTATTGGCAAAGTCAGCTTGATAAAACGTATTCCACTCTGGGGCAATTAAAAAGTAATAACCTGATTCATAACCTGGATGAAAACCAAAGGGGCCTTGGTTTGATTCAGAGTGAAATGGAAAAAGTAGAATCAAGTTCTCGGCAGTCTGCAGAAAAGTCCAGCCTGAATCAGCAAAATGTAAAATCCCTGATTGTAGAGCTTAATCGCCTGTCAGATAAATCGACCAGTGTGCGACAAAGCACCGAATCCCTTTCCGAAAATACCGAAGAAATTTCTGCCATGGTGACGATGATCACCGGCGTTGCAGAGCAAACCAATTTACTAGCCCTTAACGCTGCCATTGAGGCGGCGCGTGCCGGTGAGCATGGTCGGGGTTTCGCTGTGGTGGCCGATGAAGTTCGAACCTTGGCAGAAAGCACCAAAAGTGCCGCAGCGAAAATAGCCAGTATTATTAATGGTTTTACCGAAGCGAGTAATACTTTAATGGCTGATTCCGAGAATATGCAAACCTTGGTGGAGCACTCCAAAAATGGAGTTGTTCAATTTGAGTCCTCCTTTGAAGAATTCGCACAGGTATCCAGGCAGACCTTTGATATGGTGGTTTCTGCAGGAATGATTTGTGACACAACCTTAAATAAGGTGGATCACATGATTTATATGCAAAATGCGTATTACGCCGTCGAGCAAAAAACAGCAGATACAGAAGCTGCACGCTTGGCCTCTACAAAAGATCAGCCATGTCGATTTGATCATTGGTATGAGGAAGGAAAAGGGCGTGAGGTTTACGGAAAATTGCCCGCCTACGGGGCTATCGCCCAACCGCATCGGGATATCCACGAGTATCTCAACAAGGCAGTGGGTATTCTTGGGGCACAATGGCAGAATGATCTTGATAGTCACACTCAGCTAGTGGACTGTTTTCAAGCAGCAGAAAAAGCCAGTGCTACCTATATGCAGAGGGTGGATGATCTGTTACAGCAAAAACTGGCTGGCTGAGGCTTGCCAAAATGGCAGCGCTAGGGTAGCTTGGCGGCCTTTAAAACAGTGATTGATATAAAGGTTCTTGCTATGACTAAACCATTTGTTGCCATTTTGATGGGTTCTGATTCTGACTTGCCTGTTGTTGAAGCGGCTTTCGTCGTTCTCGAAAAACTGGGGGTTCCTTTCGAAGCAAAAATTTCCTCTGCCCATCGTACGCCTGAAATTACACATCAGTATGTAAAAGATGCCGAAGCACGCGGCTGTGCCGTATTTATTGCTGCAGCTGGCATGGCCGCTCATTTGGCTGGCGCGGTGGCGGCAAATACCATTAAGCCTGTTATTGGTATTCCTGCTGGCGGTGGCCCTCTTAATGGTGAAGATGCACTACTTTCCACTGTGCAGATGCCCGGTGGCATTCCCGTTGCAACTGTTGCGATTGGTAAAGCGGGTGCGAAGAACGCCGCTTATCTGGCGGCACAGATTTTGGCTGTATCGGATGAAGCGCTTAACATACGCCTGGCGGAAGACAGAGTAACCATGGGCGAAGAGGTGGTTGCGAAGGATCAAGCACTGCAAGAGCGTCTCGCCAAGGCTTAAGGGCAGCTCTAAAAATTGCCTTTTTACCCGATAGCGGCGTCAGCTCCGTACTCAACTCCTCATGTAGCCGTGCGGGTTTTCGTGCGGCGCTTACTTGCTCTCGAATAAAAATTCTAATTTGTAGAGATACCCTTAATACCAGCTACAGGCGGTTGTCGGCATGTCAGCGTTTAAAATTCAGCAGGCCGTTCGTTGCTTGAAAGGGGGAGGTCTCGTTGCCTACCCCACTGAGTCTGTTTATGGCGTGGGCTGTGACCCCTTTAATGTCGACGCTGTATACCGCTTATTAGCGCTTAAACATCGAGATGAAGCCAAAGGGCTTATTTTAGTGGCCGCAAATCGCCACCAAGTGAAAACACTTCTGCCTGATTTGAGTGATCAACAGCTAAATTTTCTGGAGCAATCCTCCCTTGCTGAGCCTTTAACCGGCTTGCTTGCAGATGAAAACGACGATATTCCACCATGGATTAAAGGGCGGCACAGCCGTGTCGCTATTCGTATTTCTAGGCACCCGATGGTTCAAGAGTTATGCCTCCTATTTGGTGGTGCTATCGTTTCCAGTAGCGCAAACATAACGGGCTTTCCCTCGGCAAAAAGCCCTCTGCAGGTACGACAGCAGCTTCAAAGCGGTTTAGACTATCTACTGGTGGGGCCTCTTGGTGGCGCCCGCAAACCCTCCCGAATTCAAGATCTTTGTAGTAACACAATCATACGCCCCTGAACTTTCTAAGCGGGGTTTCCCCAAGCAAAATCCACTTTACAGGAACCGCCGTGAGCCAATTCGATATAGAGCAGGTAAAAAACTACTTACTTTCCTTGCAAGAGGATATTTGCCGACAACTGGAAGAAGAAGATGGTGAAGGCCAGTTTATCCGTGATGAATGGCAGCGGGAGGCCGGTGGTGGCGGTATAAGCCGTGTTCTGGAAGGTGGTAAGGTGATTGAAAAAGGCGGGGTTAATTTCTCCCATGTATTTGGCGGTGAGCTGCCGCCTTCAGCCTCAGCACATCGGCCCGAACTGGCTGGGCGAAGCTTTCAAGCCATGGGTGTGTCGTTGGTGATTCATCCTAAAAATCCCTATGCGCCCACCTCTCATATGAATGTGCGCTTGTTTGTGGCGGAAAAAGAAGGCGAAGAGCCGGTTTGGTGGTTTGGTGGTGGCTATGATCTAACGCCTTACTATGGCTTTGAGGAAGACTGTGTCGCTTGGCATAAAACGGCCAAAGCGGCTTGTGAGCCCTTTGGTGAAGAGATCTATCCCCGCTTTAAAAAGTGGTGTGATGAATACTTTTTTCTCAAGCATCGTAACGAAGCGAGGGGCGTGGGCGGTTTGTTTTTTGATGATTTTAATGAACTTGGTTTCGAACAGAGTTTGGCCTTTCTGAAGTCGGTGGGTGACAGTTATATCCAAGCCTATCGTCCTATTCTTGCACAACGAAAAGATAGCCCTTACGGTGAAAGAGAGCGCGAATTTCAGCTGATCCGGCGGGGTCGTTATGTGGAATTTAACCTGGTTTTTGATCGGGGTACTTTGTTTGGTTTGCAGTCAGGGGGGCGCACTGAATCTATATTAATGTCCCTGCCTGCCGCCGTGTCCTGGAAATACGACTGGCATCCTGAGCCCGGTAGCCCCGAGGCACAATTAACCGATTACTTTATTCAGCCTCGCGCCTGGGCCGACCTATAGAAGCCTGCTAGAGCCCGACTTTAAGAGATAGCCCTATGGATCGTTATGCCGTGATGGGAAACCCCATCCAACACAGTTTATCCCCCCATATTCATCGTTTATTTGCTGAAACCAGCGGCCAGAGTTTGAGTTATGAAGCGATGTTGGTGGCAGAAGATGGCTTCACTCGGGCGGTCGATGCGTTTTTTCAATCAGGCGGCAAAGGGCTAAACGTGACGGTGCCCTTTAAAGAGCAAGCTTGGCAAATGGCGACAAAGCGTTCTCAGCGGGCGGAACTGGCTGGCGCAGTGAACACCCTGAGCTTTGTTGATAATGAAATCTGTGGCGAAAATACCGATGGTGTGGGTTTGGTGAGGGATATACTGCAAAACCATCAGTGCCAAATTAAAGGCAAGCGCATCCTGATTGTCGGTGCAGGCGGCGCGGTACGCGGTGTGCTGGCTCCGATCCTGGCAGAGGAGCCAGCCGAACTGGTATTGGCTAATCGTACCGTCAGTAAGGCAGAAACTTTGGCAACACATTTTCAGGATCATGGAAAGATTCAAGCCTGCGGTTTTGAATTATTGGATGATCGCCCCTTTGATCTTCTTATTAATGGCTCATCGGCCAGCTTAAGTGGGCAATTGCCACCCCTGCCATCCACCTGCATTGGCCCTTATAGCGGCTGTTACGACATGATGTATGGTGCAAAGCAGACGGTGTTTAATACCTGGGCAGCGCAGCAAGGCGCTGCTAAAGTGATGGATGGACTAGGCATGTTAGTGGAGCAGGCGGCCGAAGCATTTTTTATCTGGCGTCAGCTGCGGCCCGAAACAGGCCCGGTGATAAAGACAATAAGAAACAATTTGTAAAGATACTTTTATCAAGCCCTTCCATTGAGGACACGTTATGAGTAACCCCCTACTTTCGAGCGCAGAACTCCCCCCCTTTCAGAGCATCACTGCAAAACATGTCGCCCCCGCTATTGATAAAATTCTGGCGGATAACCGCGTTGCGCTGCAAGAACTTTTAGCCAAATCAGGCAGTAGCCACGATTTTATTTCCGCCTACGAAAGCATAACGGACCGTTTGAACAAAGCTTGGTCACCCGTTTCCCACCTCCACAGCGTGGCCGACAGTGAAGCCTTAAGAGAGGTTTACCTGCCTACCCAGGCCAAGTTATCCGCTTACTATACCGAATTAGGTCAGAATCAAACCCTGTATAAAAAGGTGAAAGGCCTGGTGGACGATGCGTCTTTCGACAGCCTTTCCCAGGCAGAAAAGAAACTGCTTGAAAACAGCGTGCGGGATTTTCATCTCTCCGGTGTGGATCTGGATGGCGATAAAAAGCAGCGTTACGGGGAAATCGTGCAGCGTTTATCGGAGCTGGGCACACATTTTGGCAATAACGTGCTGGATGCTACCCAAGCCTGGGAAAAGCACATCAGCGATGCCTCACAATTGGTGGGCCTCCCTGACTCAGCCTTAGCGGCAGCACGACAGGCCGCTGAGCAGAAAGACCAAGAAGGTTATCTTTTTAATCTGGAATACCCGAGCTTTTTCCCCGTTATTACCTACTGCGATAACCGTGCCTTTCGACAGGAAATTTATCAGGCCTATATCACACGCGCTTCTGACCTTTTTGTGGAAGGTGATAAGTGGGATAACCAGGGCATCATGAACGAAATACTGGACTTACGTCTTGAGCTGGCTAATTTGTTGGGTTTTGAGAGTTATGCCCACTACTCTCTGGCCACTAAAATGGCCGATAAGCCAGAAGAGGTCAGCGCCTTTCTGAATGAACTGGCAGAACGTTCCGTGAGTGTGGCGCGTGAAGAATTCCAAAGCCTGAGTGACTTTGCCCGTGATACCTACCAGGTAGAAGAGCTGGCGCCTTGGGATGTGGCTTATTACAGCGAAAAGTTACGCCAGCAAGAATATGACCTGTCGCAGGAAGCGTTGCGCCCTTATTTCCCCCTTAACGATGTGTTGGCCGGTTTATTTGAGATTGTCTCTCGTCTATATGGCATAGAGGTAAAACCGGAAGAGGAGAAAGTTGAAGCCTGGCACCCTGATGTGAAAGTCTTCGGGATTTATGAGGGTGGCCAGAAAATCGCACGTTTTTATCTGGATCTTTATGCCCGTGCTAACAAAAAAGGCGGCGCCTGGATGGGGGAGTGCCGCGTTCGCCGTCGCCTTAGCGATAACAGCATTCAGCTGCCCGTTGCTTACATGGTGTGTAATTTTAATGGCCCAGTGGGTGATCAACCTGCGCTGCTGACCCATAATGAAGTGACTACTTTATTCCATGAATTTGGCCATGGCTTGCACCATATGCTGACGCAAGTGGACTGCGCAGGGGTGTCTGGTATTAATGGCGTGCCTTGGGATGCCGTAGAATTACCCAGTCAATTCCTTGAGAACTGGTGTTGGCACCCCGAGGCCATCAATCTATTTGCCAAACATTATCAGACGGGCGAGGCTCTTCCACAGCCCATGCTGGAAAAATTGCTCGCTGCGAAAAACTTCCAATCAGGCATGCAAATGGTGCGTCAGTTAGAATTTGCCCTGTTTGATTTTGTCTTACACTCTACCTGGAAGCAGCCGGGGGTGAGTGTGCAAGGCGTATTGGACGAGGTAAGGCAAAAGGTATCCGTGCTTCCCATTGCAGACTTTAACCGTTTTCAATGTGGTTTCAGCCATATTTTTGCTGGCGGTTATGCAGCGGGATATTATTCCTATAAATGGGCGGAAGTACTGTCTGCCGATGCCTTCTCCCGTTTTGAAGAAGAGGGAATATTTAACACACAAACTGGCGCCGATTTTAAACAATATATCCTTGAGAAGGGTGGTTCTGAAACGCCGCAGGTTTTATTTGAAGCATTTCGCGGTCGCGCACCGGATGTGTCGGCTTTATTGCGACACAGCGGTTTGGCGTAATGGAATACACTACAGTAGGTTCAAAACGATTTATTGCTGGTGCAGTGTGTCCGCAGTGCAAGGCTGCCGACAAAACAGTGACCTTTGCAGTGAAACGCTTTATTCAATCGCAGGAGCAGGAGCTAGTGGAAGCCGATGATGAAATTATGGCTTGCGTGAGCTGTTGTTTCGAGCAGTCTAAGCTAGAGTTGTCGGCGGCTTCCCATAATACAGGAGGCAGTCAGGATGACGTGATGCCCATAAAAATTCGGGATGCAACGAAAAGTACGTCCAGTACATCCTAGCAGCCTGCTAAAGCCGAAGCCCTACGTGGTTTTCTTCCAGTAACTCTGACCAGTGTAACCAGGCTTTGGTCCAGGCTATTTGTTTTTTATCGCTGATAAGAGTCTCTAGAAAACGTCCCCCTTGAGAGTCAGAAGGTTGAATCACCTCCTTTGCCAGCTCAAAACAGAAATCATCTAACTGGTTCGAAAAGGGCTCACCAATCAGGTTATGGATGATTAGATTTGCAGTCATCATATCCACGGGCACAAGGGCTTGCCCTGTTTCCAGCAGAAACCGATCATTCACTTCTTCTATCAGGCGATGGGTCAGGTAAGCAGACTCCATCAGGCGCTCGAGGCTTTCTTCGTGCCCTAGAATCTCCGGAGGGTGAAGAAAAAAGTCTTCGGATACTTTTATGATGGGCAGTGTTAAACCAATCATACTTGTTTCTGTAGATGCCTTGGCCATCACCGACAAAAACTTTGGCGCGTGTTCGATGTATTTGATGACGAAGTTTGCCAATGCCGCAGGGGAGTGTTTTTTATTCTTGATAGTGACGGAGGAGTGCAATCCCTCGGTAACTTTTTGAAGATGCAGGGAAAGTTGGCCGGTGCTTTGTTCATGACCTTTTGCCCTGTTTATTACTTCGCCAAGTTTTTCAAACTGCACCTTAAATTTCCTTTGCTCTATTTTTATACTTGAAAAAACTGTTATAAGATTATGTGTAAAAAGTTACAGAATTGCCATAAGGAAATTCGTAACGACACACCACCTTAAACGTATAAATAGTAGCCCCTGATTACTAACTAACCAGCATGTAAGACATTTTTATGTGACCCCTTTCTCAAGCCAAGGCATAGAGTGTGAAATATTTACGTTTATATATTAGTCTTCCATTTTTGGTATCTCCCAGCTGGTGAGTCTTTCTTTTGTACGTTCTGACAAATCGCTGAGAATGTGAGATGAAGGGTGTTGTTTATTTATCGTGCTGTTTACTCAGAGTATTTTCAATACTAGAAATCGAGTCAATCAAGTCATGCCTAGCATTTATTTTAGTGATAAAAGATATACTTTAATTATTTTACTGTTGAGCTTAATGCTTTCTGCTTGCGGTGATTCTACGCCTTCAGCTGAACCGCAGGGGAAACCTCAAAGTCAAGATTATTTTGTTGCTGAATCAGCGCAAACCTCAACTCGATCCTACGCAACTTTGACTGGCCGCGCAGTAAAGGGCGTTGTGCAATATGCGCAGGTGTCAGCATACAGCATCCAATTTGGACAGCTTGCTAATGAAGCGATGGCCTCTGTAGTGAGCGATGAGGGTGGACAGTTTTCTATCCATTTGCCACGCTGGAAGTTTCGTCAACTTGCTTACCTTGAAGTATCCGCTACAACATCGTCGCAGTCTTCAAGCACTATGGTGTGTGATGCCTACAGGGGCTGTGGTTCGCGTGACGGCGTGACCATTCACTACGGTGACTCCTTCCCCTTGTTACCCGGAGTGCTGATGCGAAATGTCACCATGCTCAGGAGTGGAACCAATGACCTTATTGGAAATTTTTCTCCGATACGGCACGCGGCCGTGGCACGCGCAGAGGCTAAAGAAGGGGGTTTGACCTGGCCAAATATAAAAGAAGCTGAAAGTGAGTTGGCAAAGTTATTCTTGTTTGCTAAACCGATTAGAGAATTAACACCGATTAATTTGCTTTCAGTTGCGGAAACCGAGGTCGCATCGGATGAGCAGGTGGTGTTGGCAATTCTTGAAGCGGCATTTTTGAATATTGGTGTGTCTCCAAATTATATGCCGGTGGAAGAGGTGCTTGGTCGGGTAACGGTTCTCGGGGGGCGGTTCGAATCCCATATCGCGGGTGATTTTTATCGGTTTTCTCTCCACAACTTGCTGAGGGCGGCTTACTACAATATTCCGGATTACGTAGCGCATCGCCCTGGCATTAAGGCCCACCTGTTAGGAATTATTGAGGCAAGAACGCCGGACTTGAGCCTTGAGCTGAGTGTCTCCTCCCCTGAGGATAAGGTCGAAGCTGCTTTTACGCTGCAGTTATTAAGCAATGGGGGAGGCAGTATAGAGCTATTACCTTCGGGTGATTCATGCACTGTAAGCTGTAAGTACAAGCTTTCGGAGGGCGAATTAATTTCTTTAACCCCAGTGCCTGATGAAGGTTATGTATTTAGTCACTGGGAAGCAGACTGTGGCGGTGCAACGGGAAGCTGTGATCTTATTATGGATAACCAGAAAACCGCCAGCGCCGTATTTAAATCCAGTCAAAAAGAAACCACATTTTATTCATTAAGCTTGAATATTAGCGGTGCTGGGCAGGTGGTGGAGCAAAATTCCAGCTCCTTATGTACTGGCGAAGGTTGCAATGCTTTATTAGAGCAAGGGCAGTCAGTGATGCTGGTGGCTTCCGCTAATGATGGATACCAGTTTGATGGTTGGTCGGGAGATTGTTCCGGAACGGCTAGCTGTAGTTTAAGCATTGATGGCAACAAAGCGGTGACCGCTCACTTTAGTCCCATTCTGGTAAAGCTGACACTTGAGTTCAGCGGACAGGGTGGCGTGAGTTCCACTTCGGGCTTGAGCTGTTCTTCCAGCCCTTGCCAGTTCAGTCTGCCACTGGGTGAAACAGTGAGCCTGGTTGCGAATCCGTCTTCGGGCTTTCAGCTCGATAGCTGGGGTGGGGCCTGTAGCGGGAAATCGACATGTGCCGTGACCATGGATAGTAATAAGCGGGTTGTGGCTGATTTCAGTCCAATAATGCATCAACTGACCTTAAGGGCTTCCAGTGGTGGCTTGATTGCCACTGGAGATCAGAGCCTGGAGTGCAGCGAGTCCACCTGCACCTTCAGTTTTGCTGAAGGCAGCCTTTTGGATCTTAAAACGCTAGTCAAAAGTGGTTATCAGTTCGAAAGCTGGGGCGGCGCTTGTAGCGGCACGGGAACTTGCTCACTTGACATTAAGCAAGACATAGCCGTGTCGGCAAATTTTAGCCCCATTTTTCATACACTGACGGTTTCCGTATCCGAAGGTGGTTCGGTAAGCAGTTTGGCGGCTGATTTAAATTGTTCCGCAGGTGTATGCAGCACACAAGTGCAGGAAAGCAAAAAGATAACCCTGAGTGCCTTATCAAGTGCCGGTTATGACTTTGAATCCTGGTCTGGCCAGTGTGCTGGCAGCAGCTCAGATTGCGCCATTATCGTTGAAAGTGATGAGGCGCTTAGCGTCAACTTCAGCCCCGTGGTCACTCAAGCCGGATCAATTTCCGTAACGTGGTCAGCGCCTCTGGAAAGAGAGGATGGAAGCGCTTTATCCCCTGGAGATATTCAGTCTTACACCATTTACTACGGAAAAATGAGTCGTGAGTACAGTGATTCTTTGACGCTAGAGGCAAATGCCGAAGGTTCGGTGCCAATCAGTGCGACATTGCAAAGCCTGGAAAAGGGCAGCACCTATTACGTCGCGGGTATTACGGTGGACACCAACGGCGTATCCAGTCAGTTATCCAACGAGATTGTTAAAACGGCTAATTGATAAGCGCGACTTATCAAACGCTTTTTTTCGGCCATAAATAACAAACTAAAAATATCAGCGTGCAGCAGACGACAATGGTAGGCCCCAACGAGGTGTCGAAACGATAGGCCATTACCAAGCCACCACAGACAGCGAGCATGCCCAGTAAACTTGCCAGTATCGCCATCGTTTCCGGCGAGCTGGCCCAGCGGCGGGCGCTGGCCGCGGGGATGAGCATCAAGGCGGTGATCAGCAAAATACCGACAATTTTCATGGCGGTTGCAATCACTAGCGCAATAATAAGCATTAATGCGAGTCGAACCCAAAAAACCTTTACCCCTTCCACTTGTGCCAATTCTTCATGCAGCGTAATGGCCAATAAGGGACGCCAAAGCAATATCAGTGTGATCAAGACGACGGTGCTTCCCGTGTAAATAGCGATGAGGTCTTCCCTTGTTACCGAAAGCAAATCACCAAATAAAAAGCCCGAAAGGTTGAGACGGCTATCATTGAGCAAGCTCACCAC
>Ga0209121_10001861_pt1 | contig 21974 bp, 19 predicted proteins | sample Cruoilmetagenom3_FD_187292 | JGI IMG/M metagenome (GOLD analysis project Ga0209121, IMG submission 187292) | Oil polluted marine microbial communities from Coal Oil Point, Santa Barbara, California, USA - Sample 3 (SPAdes) (version 2) | ecosystem: Environmental > Aquatic > Marine > Oil seeps ...
AGACAATTGTAAAATTGAGTATTGTTCTTTGACAATTTGGAGAAGTGGCAGGCTGATATTCACCTCAAGCTTTTAAGGGCATATGGTGGATGCCTTGGTAGTTGGAGACGATGAAGGGCGCGGTAAGCTGCGATAAGCGTCGGAGAGGTGCACACAACCTTTGAACCGGCGGTTCCCGAATGGGGAAACCCGTACGGAGTCATGTCCGTCCATCCCAGGATGAATCCATAGTCCTGGGGGGTGAACCCGGAGAAGTGAAACATCTCAGTACCCGGAGGAAAAGAAAGCAACTGCGATTCCCCTAGTAGTGGCGAGCGAACGGGGAATAGCCTAAACCGATTCCGGTGTCAAGCCGGCAGGCGTTGCCGGAACGGTGTCGCGGGACCAATTGCGTCAACTGCTGTGAGACGGAGGAGTCAGAAAAGTCTTTTCCTAGTCGAAGTTTTCTGGAAAGGAAGACCAGAGACGGTGATAGTCCGGTAGGCAAAAGGAAAGGATTCTCCTTAGATTGAGTTCCCAAGTACCACGGGACACGAGAAATCTTGTGGGAATCTGGGACGACCACGTTCCAAGGCTAAATACTACCAACTGACCGATAGCGCACTAGTACCGTGAGGGAAAGGTGAAAAGAACCCCTGGCGGGGAGTGAAATAGAACCTGAAACCGTATGCCTACAATCAGTGGGAGCAGCTTGTTGTCTTTCCTTCGGGTTTGACAACGGCTGTGACCGCGTGCCTTTTGTTTAATGAGCCGGCGAGTGAATGTATGTAGCAAGGCTAAGTCTCTCTGAGATGCAACCGTAGCGAAAGCGAGTCCTAATCGGGCGTCCAGTTTCATGCATTCGACCCGAAACCCGGTGATCTACCCATGGCCAGGTTGAACTCTCAGTAACATGAGAGGAAGGACCGAACCGGTGAGTCTTGCAATACTCTCGGATGAGCTGTGGGTCGGAGTGAAAGGCTAATCAAACCGGGTGATAGCTGGTTCTCCCCGAAATGCTTTTAGGAACAGCCTCTGGCGTTCAGTTGCGGAGGTAGAGCACTGGACGGGCGCTCTCCCACAATGTGAGGGAAAACCCGACCAAACTCCGAATGCCGTAACCCTAGAGCCAGGGAGTGAGGCTACGAGCTATGAGGTCCGTGGCCGAGAGGGGAATAACCCAGACCATCAGCTAAGGCCCCTAAGTGTATGCTAAGTGGGAAAAGAAGTGAGACTACTCAGACAGCTGGGATGTTGGCTTAGAAGCAGCAACCATTCAAAGAGTGCGTAACAGCTCACCAGTCGAGCGGCCTTGCGCTGAAAATATACCGGGGCTCAAGCATACCGCCGAAGCTATGGAATGAAACAGTTGTCAGTTTTCAGTTTTCGGCCTTGGTCGATTGCTGACGGCTGGCAATACAAGCTGTTTTATTGGTAGGGGAGTGTTCTGTTATAGATTGAAGGTGTGCCGCGAGGCATGCTCGACGAAGCAGAAGTGATTATGCCGGCATAAGTAGCGATAAAACAGGTGCAAAACCTGTTCGCCGAAAGTCCAAGGTTTTCTGGGGAAGGTTAATCCGCCCAGAGTTAGTCGGGACCTAAGCCGAGGCCGAAAGGCGTAGGCGATGGAAATCCGGTCAACATTCCGGAACCACTTTGGTACCGTTATGAACTATGGGGAGACGCAGAAGGAATGGTCCAGCCCCGTGTTGGTTGGGGTCTAAGCCTTTGAGATGGGTCGTAGGTAAATCCGCGGCCGTAATTCCCGAAGGCGAATGGGACCCTGTCGTAAGGCAGGGGAACTGGGCCGGCCCGACTGCCGAGAAAATCCTCTATGCCAGGTGCCGAGGTGCCCGTACCGCAAACCGACACAGGTGGACGAGGTGAGTATCCAAAGGCGCTCGGGTGATGTTTCGTTAAGGAACTCGGCAATATCGCCCCGTAACTTCGGGATAAGGGGCCCCGCCGTAAGGCGGGCGCAGAGAAATGGCTCTGGCGACTGTTTAACAAAAACACAGGTCTCTGCTAAGCCGTAAGGCGACGTATAGGGACTGACACCTGCCCGGTGCCGGAAGGTTAAGGAAGAGGCTCAGTCCGCTTCGGCGGGCGAAGGTTTCGACCGAAGCCCCGGTAAACGGCGGCCGTAACTCTAACGGTCCTAAGGTAGCGAAATTCCTTGTCGGGTAAGTTCCGACCTGCACGAATGGTGTAACGACTGGAGCACTGTCTTGACGAGATGCCCGGCGAAATTGAAGTGGCGGTGAAGATGCCGCCTGCCCGCGATTGGACAAAAAGACCCCGTGAACCTTTACTGTAGCTTGCCATTGGATTTTGGCAGTGCATGTGTAGGATAGGTGGGAGGCTTTGAAGCCGGGACGCCAGTCCCGGTGGAGCCAACGGTGAAATACCACCCTTGTGCTGTTGGGATTCTAACGCCATGCCCTGAAACGGGCTGGCAGACAGTGGCAGGTGGGCAGTTTGACTGGGGCGGTTGCCTCCTAAAATGTAACGGAGGCGTTCAAAGGTCAGTTCAGCACGGACGGTCACCGTGCGTTGAGTGTAAGGGCATAAGCTGGCTTGACTGCGAGAGAGACATCTCGAGCAGGGACGAAAGTCGGACCTAGTGATCCTGTGGCTCCGCGTGGAAGGGCCATAGCTCATCGGACAAAAGGTACTCCGGGGATAACAGGCTAATTGTGCCCGAGAGTTCATATCGACGGCACAGTTTGGCACCTCGATGTCGGCTCACCGCATCCTGGGGCTGAATAAGGTCCCAAGGGTTGGTCTGTTCGCCCATTAAAGCGGTACGTGAGCTGGGTTCAGAACGTCGTGAGACAGTTCGGACTCTATCCATCGTGGGCGCAGGAGACTTGAGGGGAGCTGCCCTTAGTACGAGAGGACCAGGGTGGACGTACCTCTGATTTACGAGTTGTCATGCCAATGGCACTGCTCGGTAGTCAAGTACGGAAGGGATAACCGCTGAAGGCATATAAGCGGGAAGCCCACCCCAAGATTAGGTCTCCCGTGTGCTTCTGCTTCGGTAGAAGCACCCTGAAGGCTCCTGGAAGACGACCAGGTTGATAGGTCACAGGTGTAAGCACAGCAATGTGTTCAGCCGAGTGATACTAATAAGCCGTGCGGCTTGAGGTTTCAGTTTGCCGCTTCTCCTTAAGTGTTTTCCCGGCGGTTTTTCCGGAGGGGCCACACCTCTTCCCATTTCGAACAGAGTCGTTAAGCCCTCCAGGGCCGATGGTACTGTGCTGGTAACGGCATGGGAGAGTAGGTCGCTGCCGGGTAAATTTTTCCTTGACAGATAAAGAAAGGGAATTATAATTACAATGAGCAGAGAGAATAGATGCGTCTGCTTCCATTGGGTTACAATGTGAAATGGCTTGATTTGGTCAAGGATGCTCTATTTTCTTTTCTCATATAAAAATCTCAAAAAGAGAGGAGGTGACTGAATTATGAAGAATAAAGGCTTTACCCTTATCGAGTTGTTGGTTGTCATTCTGATCATCGGTATCTTGCTTGCCTTGATTATCCCCAACTTCGTTCTGTTCCAGGAGCGTGCCCGTCGTAGTTCTGTGAAGAACAATATGCATGTTTTCCAGACAGCGATGGAGGCGTATGCTTGTGACCATATGGGCAACTACCCGAACGAAGACATAGAATGGGAAGAGGACGACCTAGTCCTCTGTTACTTACCTGGTGGTGACCCAATGGGATTCGACGAGGAGCCGATACCCGGCCGCATGCCGACCAACCCTTATACCGGTCAGCGTTACAACTCGGATGAAGAGGACGGTTCCCTGATGTACATTTGTGATGAAGTCGATGAGCCTGGAGTTGTAGTCCAGAACAACAGCGAATACGATGACGATTGCCCGTATGTTGATTTGGAGCCTGAAGAGGATATCCAGGGTTCGATTGCGATACTCGGCTATATTCCTGAAGCTTACGAGGATATGGGAAGTCCGCAGGAGTATGGAATCTGCGGTTGGGGTCGTGACTTGGCCCAGCCGATGTACGATTTTGACCCTATAGAAGAAGAGGTCTATATCTATTTCATACTGCACAACTAGCATCTTTCAAACGACTGGGTGGGGCTTTGCCCCACCCTTTTTTTATAAGCGATTCATGGCGCTTGACATGAGAAGTGGCGCTTCTATAATCGCTTAGTTATGTCAACTCTGGTTGAGCCGGTAATTCGGACTGTCAAACTCTGCAAGACATACCGTTCCGGATTCAGGATGAAGCGGGTTCAGGCACTTTCAGACCTTGAGCTTGATGTGGGAAAGGGGGAAACTTTTGGCTTTGTCGGTCCCAATGGTGCCGGGAAGACGACATTCATAAAGATACTCATCGGTCTAACGAGTCCGACTTCAGGCGAAGTGCGTGTTCTCGGTAAATCCCCGCGCGACGCCCAGGTTAAGACCAAAATCGGGTTTTTGCCCGAATCACCGTATTTTTATGAATATCTGACACCATCGGAATTTCTGCATCTTTCGGCCCGACTATCCGGGATTCCAGGACAAGATGTTGAGGTTCGAGTCAGATATCTGCTTAAGCTCGTGCGTATGGAGGATGCGGCACACGCCCAAATGCGTGGCTTTTCCCGAGGGATGTTACAGCGCATAGGCATTGCTCAGGCATTGGTTAACGACCCGGAGCTTGTGATTCTTGATGAGCCGATGGGCGGACTTGACCCGGTAGGTCGCAAGGAGTTGCGCGATATTATTATCGGGTTGCGAGAGCGCGGCAAGACGGTGTTCTTTTCTACCCATATTCTCTCTGATGTAGAGATGATCTGCGACCGCGTCGGGATTGTAATCCGCGGTCGGCTGGTGAATACGGGCCGACTGTCTGAAATCCTGACCGAAGAAGTGGAATCGGTTGAGATTACGGTTAAAGGATTGACCGGTAAATTCCGGAAAGTGCTGGAGAAAGTAACCCAGCAGTCGATAAGGTCGGGCGATTCGTTGTTCTTGACAGTGCGGAACGAAGAGGAAGTAGAACGGGTGATGGCGATTGTCCGCGAGGCACGGGCCAAAATTTCCGCTCTGGTGCCACGACGCAAGACACTGGAGGACTATTTCATGGCCCGCATTCGCGAAGCCGAGAGGAAATGATGTTTGGAAGGATTTCTGGAATAGCGCGCAACACCTTCAGGGAAGCGATTCGGGATAAGGTGCTTCTAATCCTTCTGGTATTTGCGATTGTGGTAATGGGCAGCGCTAAGGTGATTCAGCCGTTGGCACTCGGAGAAGAGAGCAAGGTGATTAAGGACTTGGGTCTGGGGGCCATTACTTTTTTTTGTGTGCTCATCGCGGTGCTAGTCGGGGGCAGGTTGGTTTATAAGGAAATGGAGAAACGGACTATTTACATAATGCTTGCCAAGCCGGTCAGGCGATGGGAGTTCATCCTCGGGAAGTATCTGGGGCTGATGGCGGTTCTTTTTGTCAGTATGCTGATTATGACCGCGGGTTTCTATATCATTCTATTGGTGAGTGGAATTCCTGCTTCGGCATATCTGCTCTGGTCGCTGTTGATGACCGCGTTTGAATTGGCGATTCTTACTGCAGTTGCGATTCTGTTTTCGAGCTTTGTACCCCCAATCGCCAGCGCGGTATTCACATTCGCCGTTTATTTCATAGGACATCTGACCCGCGATTTGAGACTGTTGGCCGCGATGAGCCCTTCGGCCGTGGTTAAAGGGATAAGCGAATTTCTCTATTATGTTCTGCCCAATCTGAGCAATTTCAACATCAAGGGGGAAGTAGTTCACGATGTTTTGCTCAATCCCCAGGCACTTGCTTTGTCCGCATTGTACGCCTTAGTTTATACCGCTACCCTGCTGCTGATATCAGTAGCCATTTTCAGGCGCAAGGATTTCTAGGTAGTGGTTGAGGAAATTAAACCCAGGGTTTCTGTTCCCGCCAGGCCGGGTTGGCTTTCGAATTTGCTGCCGGTAGTGTTTATTATCTGGGGTTTTGTTGGGGTGTATCTGCTCCAGTTGGCTATTGACAGCACCGGAAAAGAGAGAATGCGTGAAAAGGTCGTTGCCGAGCTGATGTACTTCCCTTCTGGAAAGTTCGTTCGCGAAGCTTCAATTGAGTATCAGCAGGTGGCGGCAGATTTTGTGTGGCTTCGGGGCATTCAGTATTATGGATACCATTTGATGACGGACCGGAAATACGAATGGCTTGGTCATGTGTTTGGAATTCTTACTACTTTGGACCCCAAGTTCATCGGCGCCTACCATTTCGGCGCTTTGACCCTGGCCTGGGATGCACACAAACCAAACGAGGCGGTCCGGCTACTGGTTAGAGGGATGGAAGCGAACCCTACGAATTGGCAACTTCCGTTTTATGCAGGGTTTATCAATTACATGCTGCTGAAGGATTACGAGGCGGCCGGGATTTTCTTTGACATAGCCTCGAAGCTGCCCGGGGCCTGGCTTGTGGTTTCCCGTTGGGCTGCGGTTTCCGTTGCCAAGGCCGGTCGTTCCGAGGCAGCCCGTGAGATGTGGCTTGATATTTATCGGAGCACCGAGAACAAGGCCTTGCGCAAGCTTGTTATCCGCCAGTTAAGTCTTCTCAAGTTCAATGATGCACTCAAGGGGCTCCAGCAGGCGGTAGACCGTTTTCATGAGGACAAAGGGCGTTTCCCCAGAAATCTGCAGGAATTGGTGCGGACCGGATATGTCGGGAAAATTCCCGAGGAACCTTTCGGTGGCCGGTTCTTCCTGGAAGGAGGCAAAGTCAGGAGTTCAACACCGCCGAGCCGCCGAGGATAAACAATTGCTGTTTCCTCTTTATTCCTTGACAGACCAGCTTGATTTGTTTATATATCTTTAAGGAGAAAAAAATGCGTTTTGAAAAAGGTTTTACCTTAATAGAGATGTTGATGGTAATAATGATACTTGGAGTCCTGATGGGCATGGTGACTCCCAGGTTCATGGTCGTCCGCGAAAACGCCAAGGTCGCCGCTATGAAAATGAATCTTCACAATGTGCAACTGGTTATTGAGACTTTCCATGCGGAGCAGGGGTATTATGCAGACGACTTTTATGAAGACGAATACGGCTGGTACTTCCCGGGTGGAATAGAGAATGAGGAAATCGGCAAGCTCCCGACAAATCCATGGACCGGTCGTGAGATGGACCCGGATGAATTCAATGCTGAGGATTACGAGGAGGAAAGTGACATAAGTAACACAGTGGAGAACGGCCCGAATGACATATATGGCTATTGTCCTGGTGAGATAAGGTACGGGGTCTGGGACCCACCAGGGACTTGGTACCCGACTCATTATGGCCTTGTGGGCATCCAGCACAGTGGGGTATCAGTTCGTGACTTCGACGCCGAAGGCGAGGTTCTGGTATTTGTCCTCCACAACTGAAAATGCCAGGAAATCGGCATGCCTTCATTCTTGACATCGGTTGAGGTGAATTCTATAATTGCTTCTATGAAAAGGATTTCTAGCAAAGAGCGCGGCTGGAGTCTCATCGAACTTCTGGTTGTGATTTCTGTTATCGGAATACTTATAGCCTTTTTTGTGCCACCGATTGTCGGCCGGATAACCAGCCATGCCCGATGCGTTGCTACAGAACAAGGACTTCGGGTATTGCGGGATGCGATAATGGGCAATCCGGATACTCAAATAGGCGGAGAAATGGTGGCGACCGGATTCAAGAATGATATCGGCCGGCTTCCAAGGCACTTGATTGAGCTTGCTACCAATAACCCTTTCAATGAACCCTATAATAAGGTAATGTACGTTGGAAAGGAAACCATCCCCCGCTGGGACCCTTATCTAAAGAAAGGCTGGAATGGTCCTTACGTCCGGGAGGATGGCTATATGCGCTATCTGGATGACGCCTGGAGTATTCCTTACCGATTTTGTGTCAAAGATAACGAGACCCTGGGGATTGAAAGCGCCGGGCCTGACCAAATCTTCTATGGCCAGCCCGGTTCTGTGACTGACGACGATATCAGGGTCCGATTCTGAGGATTATGAAGCTGCCAAGAATGTCATCTCGCGGGGTAACGCTCCTGGAGCTGTTGATTGTCATGATGATACTCAGTATCATACTTACCGCTGCGGTGAAGACTTGGGATGTGACCCTGGAGCGGGGACGGTTCGAGTCGACACGTAGGAGACTAGACCAGTTGGCAGGCGTTATTGTAGGCAATCCGGATTATACTGTGGCCGGTCAGCGTGTTGATTTCGGTTATATCGGCGATCTGGGCAAGTTGCCTGACAGTCTGTCCGACCTGGTGCAGGACCATACTGGGTTGGCCCATGATAGTAGTGGCTGGCGCGGTCCTTATATTCGCGCTACTTTCAATGAGTCGCCTGAAGGATACCGGACCGATGCCTGGGGTGATACGATTGCATACAACCGGGACAGCCTTTTTGTGCGCAGCTATGGTGGATACGGGCTCGCTGACAGGAGCAAATGGATTACGCGCCGTTTTAGTTACACGAAGAAGGAATTGACCGGGAATGAAGTAACCGGTCAGATGCTTGATGTTCATGGCAACCCGCCGCCATCTGATTCAATTGTGCTTCACCCCCTGCGGTTCGGGGTGATATTGGATTACCCGATCAATGGCAAGGTCCGGTCGGTGAAAGCTCCTATAGATATAAACGGGCAGTTTGATTTCATTGCTGTTCCCCAGGGAACTTATCCGTTGCGGGTGTACTATTTCGAGGATGTCCCTCCGCCACCCAAGGCGGAAACTACACTCAAGTATATAACAGTCTACCCGGGGATTGGTGCCCGTGACCTCCAGATGCGGGTGAATGTAGACTGGGAGATAGGACTTCACCAGTGAGGTGGAAAATGAACAAAAGTGGTTTTACTTTAATGGAGCTTCTGGTCGTATTATTGATTATCGGGGTGCTGAGTTCAGTGGCCATAAGGACGATTGATGCGACAAGGGACCGGGCCCTTTTCGACCAGACTACCAAGGAGTTGAAGCAACTGGTTTACGCAGTCGTGGGCAACCCTGATTTGACGATGGACGGCCGCCGGATTGATTTCGGATTCTATGGCGATATGGGACGACCTCCGAACGACTTGCGGGAACTGGTGGAAAATCCCACGAGTGACCCGCACTGGCACGGTCCGTACATTCGGCGGGAGCTTACCGGTGACAGTGTTGGTTTCCTGCGCGATGCCTGGGGGAACCCGTATACTTATGACAAGAACAGCGGGGTTATCACTACGGTCGGCAACGGAAAGTATCCGATGACAACGCGGGTGGCCGACTCATTGCCCCAATTGATGAATAATACGATTGTGGGTTATGTCACCGACACAGATAACAATCCGCCCGGAGATGCAAGCGTGGGCGTCTATTTGTTTCCCAGTAACGGAGGGGGAATGTTTTCTCCAGTAGGCAAAGGCGGTTACTACGAATTCTCTCAAAAAAAGGGCGATACGGTTCGCGTGGGTATACATCGGCTTGTGGCCCATTGTGGTGTTACCGATAGTATCGTCCGCTGGGTAACGGTGGTTCCGCGAAGTAAGTGTGTGGTTGACTTTCGGTTCAGCAGACCGTTTCGCAACTTACTGAAGATGGTGGGGACGCCGCGGATTCCTGCAGGCGTCGATAGCTCAGGCTTTGAATTTGATGTGGTAAACAGACATGCGGAAAATATTACGGTCGATTTGATTCTTCTAGAATATATATCCGACACGGTTTACTTCCGGACTCTGGCTATTGACGGCAGCCCACAGACCCCTTATTATCCTCGACCGGATGATTCCCTGATCGGGCAAGGAGAAACGGCGCTAGTGGACCCGGCGGTTACAATAGCACCGGATTTAGCGCAGCGTGTGACATTCGGTTTCTTTGGGTTCGCTTCAACCCGGTCAGGAACCCTCAATGTCAATATACACGGTAAGACTTTTCGCTTTCGATTCAATGACGGTTCCGAGATTACCGTCAAACCATGACGGCTGACATAAGGAGGAATATTGGCTAAATTGTTTGGTGGTGGCGGCAAAGGAATCCTTTGTATTGATATAGGTTCAAATTCTGTGAAGTTTGTCAAGATGGAGGCTGGGCGTGTCGCTGATTACGGCTTGAAGGAAATCGGCGAGGCGTTTGATGTGCCGTCAATTCTGCGCGAGCTTATTAAGGATTATAATCCCCGGGAAGTCTATAGCTTTGTGTCAGGGCCTTCGGTAAGTCTGCGCCAGGCACCATTCCCGAAGATGAACCGTCGCGAGCTAAAGGATGCAATTCTACTGCGGCTGGAGAAGTACTCCCCGTTCGGCCTTGACGAGGCGATTCTGGATTTCAAAACGCTAGGGCCGGTTCGGGAAGCGGGAACAATCAAAGATAATGTTATGGTGGTGGCGGCCCGGAAGGATGTGGTTTCAGACCATATCTCAACATTGAAGAAAGCCGGGCTTGAACCCACAGCCCTCAGTGTCATCCCTTTTGCCCTTCAAGCAGCGGTCAAGAAGTTTGGACGCATCAGTCCAGACGAGACCGTCTGCTTGCTGGATATCGGTGCCGAGTTTACCGACATCGTGTTCATGAAGGGCGAAAGGCTCGATTTGGCGCGTACTATTACCACCGCGGGGAACGCCATCACCGAGGCTATGACTGTCGCCATAACAACTGAAGAAGGACAGTTGGCCCTGGATGCTTATGATGCCGAGAATCTGAAGCGTCAGTATGGCATTCCTTCAGAAGACAGCGAAGAGAAGTTACCTTCGGGTATCCTGGTGAAGCGTTTGGCTACCCTTCAGCGTCCGGCGTTGGAGCGGTTCGTTGCAGAGATTAACCGGTCGATAGATTACTACCGAAGGGAATTCGGAGAATCGAAGATAGACCGGCTGCTGCTCTGCGGCGGCACCGCGGCGATGCGTGGTCTGAAGGAGTATACCCAGACGAATTTGGGTATCCCGAGTGAGATATTCGACCCGTTCAGTAATTTCAATTTCTATAAGAAAGGGACAAAACCTGAAGAGGAAATCGGTTACCGGCTGGTAACTGCGCTGGGATTGTCTTACGACCACACTTCGGTTGACTTGTTGCCCGCGGAGATGAAGACCGGGAAATTTCAGGCCCAAGATGTGCGTTTGGTGACGGTTATTGGGATAATCTGGGTTGCTCTATTGGTGGTCATTTATGTTGTTCTGGCTGGCTGGTCCCAGGCTTCAGCCCACCAAGTCGGCCAGCTAAAGAGAGACTTGAAGGCTACGGAAGAGAGTAACCGGGAGTATTTCCAGTTGGAAAAGCAGGTCAAGGAAATTGAAACTAAACAACGCAGTCTGGCTGGCATTGTTGGTGAGAAGCTTCCTACGGTGCCATTGATGGCTTACCTGACCCGGGTTGTGCCTTCCAACATCCAGTTCAGCACACTATCTCTGGGTGGTAACAGTGTCAAGATGACAGGTGTTGTATCGGGTGAACCTTTTCTACTCGATGTTGACCTTTCGCAGTTTATGATTGACCTCGAAAATACCTCCTGTTTCAAGCAGGTTCAACTAATCTCCAAGAATCGAACTACCCTCCAGGGAGAGACGGTTCTGGAGTTTGAGATTCAGTGCGTTACGGAGTAAGCTATGGGATTATTTGAGAGACGGATTTTGCTAATCGGGCTGGTGGTTTTCATACTGCTGGGCCTTTTTGCGTGGTTTGTGTTATATCAACCGCGGCTGCAGTCGCGGCACCGAAGCGTTGCTAAAATTGCCAACCTGACTAAGGAGCTCAAGGCAACCCGTGAACGTGTTAAGGGAATTGGACGTCTTCGACAGCGGCTGGTTGGGCTTGAGGAAGCGAAGACCGCATTTGAAGCTCGCATTATCCCGCGTTCGGGAATGCTGACCATGTTGCAACGCCTGGCCAAATTGGCGCAGGACAAAAAGGTCCGATTTCTTGAGATCAGCCCGCCAGGATTGGATACTTTGTTGCAGGAAGAAACTGTTTCTAAGCCAGTGCGGGCGGTTCCGTTCTATGTCACGGTTCAGGGGCGCTATGTCGATGTAGGCAGGTATGTGGAGAGTTTGGGACGGTTCCCGTATTTCGTTCGCGTCCCGGATTTTGAGATAATCGCGCGGGAGGATATCCGTCCTGAAGTAGAAGTTAAGCTGCTGGTAGACCTGTATACTTCCAGCTTGGCTGCCGGAAGGCAACTGTGAGAAGAATTGTTCTGATAATAATTCTCGTCGCGGTAGTCGGTTTTGCCGGGTACATGCTGCTTCGCCCGCGAGGTTCTTCCGACGATTCTAAGAGTGCTTTGGCTGATACCAAGGGGACCAAGACAAAGAAGGTGCGGCAGAAGAGGGGAAGAACTGTCGGCCGTATCAAACCCAAGACCAAGGAGCAACTGAAGGCTGAGCGGAAGGCTAGGCGTAAAGAAGAACGACGTCGCAAGAAGGAGTTGAAGCGCCGAGAGCGGGAAAAGCGCCGTCGGCTAAAGCGTGCCCGTAAGAGTAACCGCAGGCGGTCAAAGCGCCGTGGCAGAAAAGGGCAGGCTTATGCCGTAAGGGCGATTATTTCTTTGGGTGATGATAGTTATGCACTGGTCGACAGCCGTCGCGTCGGGGTAGGCGATGTAGTTATGGGACGCCGGATCGTAGCCATTAAACCTGACCGGCTTGAAGTTGAGGCATTCGGTAAGCTGACTACAGTCCGAGTCGGTGAGAGTTTGTTGCCTTTTTCTTACAGCACAAAGCGGAGACGGCGAGGTTAGATTGAGATTTATGCTGGGGAGTATCCCAGGTTTAAAGAAGAAAGGAGTATTTTGAAACAGCGAATTTTGACCGTTCTAGGGTTGGCCGTTGCGGTGCTGGCACTTTATACCGTTGCTTTTAGAGCACGGCTTGGTGGCCTTTGGGTGTCGGCAGATGCGAGAGCCGCGACCGGACGGCTGCCGGCTGCCGTGGCAACTGAAGCTACTGGGTCCAAGGCAGTTGGTGCGGGCAGTGTGAGCGTTGCCCAAGGTAAGTCAGAGTCGACGGTTGAGAAGAAAGCTGGTGCTGCTGAAAGGAAGAACTTCTGGGATATGGCTGCGGTAGAACCGCCGGAAATATGGGGTAGCGACCCGTTCGTGCGCGATTGGGTGATGGTGAATGAGCTTGCAGAGCTGAACCTCAAAGCTATCACTATCGGCGGCGAAAAGGCCTACGCGTTGATAAACGACCAGATTCTTGAGGAAGGGGACCAAATCAGCGGTAAGCGTATTGTCCTTATCGAGAAAGACAAGGTTGTCCTTGAGCAGGGCGGAAGAACGTTCAACCTGTTACTGGGGGAGTAGAACTATGAGAAAAACAGTGATAGTCGCCTTAATGCTAGTCTGTGGGCTAGCCAGTTCCGTTATTGCAGAAGAGCAGGTAACCGTAACCGACATCGCGATTGACAAGTTGTTAGAAGGTGTCCGAGTGACCATTGCATGCGATGGGACTCCTAATGTGAGTTCGTTCATCTCAGAACAACCGCCCGCGGTAGTTCTGGATTTCATGAATGCGGTGGACAAGCTCGGACGGGAGCGGGTTAGCTCGAATTTCTATCCGGTGTCAGCAGTTACGGTAGAACCGAGTGAAGCTACTGCAGGTGTCCGGATTGCAGTCAGGCTTCACGATTTGGTAGAGCACCGGGTGACCCGGGAGAACGGTCTTGTGATGGTTGACTTGGGAACAACCCCGATTCCAGAAGTTCCTGTTCGAGAGGAATACAAGGACCCGTTCGTCGGAAAACGACTGACGCTTTATGTCAAGGATGCTGATATCAGCGATGTGTTGCGGATGATTTCCAGTCAGTTTGATTTGAATGTTCTTGTCACTCAGGATGTCAAATCCGTTGTGACGGTTCGGTTGAGCGATGTTCCGTTGCGGATAGGTCTGGATGCACTCCTGAAGGCGGGCATGTGTAATATGGTTGAGCAGGGTAACGGTATTATTGTAGTTAAGCCTTTTAAGAAGGAAATGTACGGCGAAACCGAAACACGGATTTTCGACTTGGACTATACCGAAGCAGAAGATGCCGTGAAAACGGTCGAGAAAGTTCTCTCCAAGCGGGGTAATGCCGAAGTCGGGTACCGCCGTGTCGGTAAAGGCAGCGGTTCTGACCGAAGCGCAGTGATGATAGTGACCGACATCTCCGAGGGATTAGACCGGGTGGCGGACTTGGTGGCTGAGTTTGACCGACCGGTTCCGCAGATTGCCATTGAGGCGAAATTTGTCGAGACTACCCATTCACTGGAGGACCGCTACGGTATTGACTGGACCTTAAGGGCTACGGCAAGAGGGGGTGCGTTCGACCCTAAGAAGGATTTCGGGATTCCTATTGTCTTTGACCAGATGGTCCTGGGCACGATTTCCCTCAGCGAGATGAACGCTTCGCTGGAGCTTATGGCGACGAGAGGAAATTCGAGGGTTCTGGCTAATCCGCGAACGATCACCCTGGATAACCAGTCTTCAACAGTGAGTATGGGAGTGCAGGTTCCCCTCAGAGAGATCCACAAGGACCCGAATACCGGCGAGATAACCTATACTTGGAGGACACGGTCCATTCCAATTTCCTTGGAAGTCACGCCCCACGTTACTTCCAATGGAATGGTTACGATGAAAGTTAAGCCCAGTGTTGAGGCGATAACAGGATGGGTCGGTTCTGCTGATGACCAGCAGCCGATTGTGGCAAAGCGCGAGGCCGAGACCCAGGTAACAGTCGGTGACGGCGAGGTTGTTGTTATCGGCGGTCTGGTCAAGGATGAGGAAACCCGTAGCGTTGGCAAGATTCCTCTACTTGGTGATATTCCTATTCTCGGGAATCTGTTCAAGAAGACATCGGTTAGACGAGAGAAGAACGATTTGGTGATTTTCATTATTCCTCATGTGATACCGGCGGAGGGCTAGGCCGGTGGTTTGCAGCCAAGTATGGATATTGACGAACTCCTGCGATATGCAGCCAAGTATGGTGCCTCTGACCTTCACATAACGGTTGGTAACCCGCCCATTGTTCGGGTTAATGGGCGGCTGAAGAAAATTCCCGGGCCAGCGCTTACGCAGGCAGATACGCAAGCGCTGGTTTACGCTATTCTCAGCGATGAACAACGGGCCGGCGTTGAACGAAAGCGAGAGCTTGACCTATCGTATACTTGGGGAACGGCGACCGGCCGCGCACCTGGAAGTGTAAGTCTCGAATATGTAACACCCGAGCGCATACGCGCCCGCGTCAATGTCTTTCTGGACCTCAGCGGTATTGGTGCTGCCTTTAGAATAATCCCGGGTAAGATTCGTCCACTGGAAGAGTTACCTACTCCTGAGTCGGTGGCCGAGCGGACCCGCTGCCAGTCCGGTCTTGTTCTCGTTACCGGCCCGACTGGCTGTGGTAAATCTACTACTTTGGCGAGTATGATTGACAGGATTGACCAGGAGCGTTCGGCACGGATTATCACAATTGAGGACCCTATTGAATACATATTCCAAGGCAGGAATTGTCTTATCAGCCAGCGTGAAATCGGTACGCATTCCCGGTCTTTTGCCTTGGCGTTGCGGGCGTGTTTACGGGAAGACCCCGATGTGATCCTGGTGGGGGAAATGCGTGATTTGGAAACAATAAGCTTGGCATTGACTGCTGCGGAAACTGGGCATTTAGTTTTGTCGACCCTGCATACCAACAATGTAGCCCAGACAGTTGACCGGGTTATTGATGTTTTCCCGGCAGACCAGCATGAATATGTCCGTCAGATATTCGCCAATGTCATTCAGGGAATAATTTCCCAAAAGCTGCTGTTGCGCAAGGACGGCCGGGGACGAATTGCAGCGATGGAAGTTCTGATCGTTACGCCCGCAGTGAGAAATATGGTTAGAGAGAACAAATCCCATCAGGTGTTTTCCTTGGTCCAGACCGGGTCGGAATACGGTATGCAAACGATGGACCATTGTCTTGTGGAGCTCTTGCGCAAGGATTTGATTTCACCTGAGGTGGCATACGCTAATGCCAGGGATAAGAAGTTGTTCGTCCCACCACAGGGGGAGCTCAGAGGCGACTGAGAAGCAGTGATTTGGATATTGCTGATGCTGCTCGGGTTGATACTGGGCAGTTTCTTGAATGTATGCATCTATCGCATTCCGCGCGGCGAGTCAATAGTGACTCCTCCTTCCCACTGCCCCAAGTGTGGTAAGAGAATCAGGTTTTATGACAACATACCGGTACTCAGCTACCTGTTGCTGCGCGGACGCTGCCGTTTTTGCAGATGTTCTATTTCACTCCGTTATCCTACCGTTGAGCTTTTTACCGGGTTGCTCTTCATTGCTGCTTTTGCTAAATTCGGATATACATGGATGACGCCCAAGGCACTGGTCATGGTCTGCTTTCTGGTTACTATATCAGCGATAGACCTTGAGCACCAGATAATTCCATTCTGTCTGAGCATTCCCGGTCTTGTTGTTGGTCTGGCCAGTGGTTTTCTGCCGTCGGTGAGCTTCGTTGATGGTTTGTTCGGAGCGCTGGCAGGCGCTGGTTTTGTTCTCCTGGCCTGGTTATTGTGGCGGTATGTTCTGGCCAGGATATTCCGGCACTTCGGTGTTGACCAAAAGGAAGGAATGGGCGGAGGTGACCTGCCATTTGCGGCCATGATTGGCGGTTTTCTCGGTTTGAAGAATACGGGTGTGGCGCTCTTTGCTGCAGTAGTGGCAGGTGTCATTATTGGACTGATAATGCGGGCCGCAGGAAAGGCGCGCCGCGGTCAGCAAATACCTTTCGGCCCATTTCTTGCATTGGGCGCATTGGTGGGACTTTTCTTTGGCTCGGAGATTTTCAACTGGTATCTGAGTTTGACGCTGGGATAAAAAATATTTGGGGAGGCATGTGCCTCCCCAAATCATTCGTGCTTCCGGTTGTATTACTTTAGTATCACGAAATCGACACGCCGATTCAGTTGTCTTCCTTCATCGGTATCGTTTGTGGCAATGGGTTTTGACTCGCCGTAGCCTTTGGCGACGAGGCGTTTTGCATCGACACCGCCATATTGAACCAGGAAGTTGATAACTGCATAAGCGCGTCTCTCAGAGAGTTTCTGGTTGGCCTTGTCGGTGCCGATGGCATCGGTGTGGCCTTGAATTTCAACTCGGATGTCGGGGTTTTCTTTCATTATGCGCGCGGCCTCCATCAGTGCTATATAGGACTCGGTGCGTAGCTTGGCTTTGGCGAACTCGAAATAGACCCCTTTGAGGGTCAGGGCCATACCTTTGCTGACCATTTCGAAGATGCGGGTTGTAGTATCACCTTTGTTGATGTTGAATGAGCTGGGTTGCGGCAGATAGCCCCAGGATTCAACTTTGACTTCGAACGAACCGACCGGGAGTTCGAGCTCGAACTGACCGGTTGCTGAGTCAGTGTGGATGCTGGGTCGCTGCGCCTTGCTGAAACTGATAGTAGCTATAAGTGGCTCGCCTGTTTTCCTGTCTACGACTTTGCCTTTGAGTACGCCTTTCATGTCAAGCGATGCCAAACCGATGTTGAGTTTGGTAACCCCGCCGTCTTCGACCTCGACTACCCTTTCCTCGGTAAAGAAACCTTCCTTTTGGGCTACGACGCTCACCAAGCCGGCAGGGACATTATCGGCACGGAAGAAGCCGGTGACCGGATTGGACTCAACTGGTTCGATTTGGGTGCCGGTGAAACTGAGTTCTGCTTCTAACGGCTTGCCGCTATAGATATCGTAGGTGCGGCCGGCAACAGTTCCGTAAGGGACGAGGGGCTTGAGTTTGAAAGTGTGGGTGGCAAATCCACGGTCGGTTATAACCATAGGCACTGCGTCTGGAATGTATCCTTCTTTTGAAGCCTGAACAACGACTACGCCGACCGGGGCCTTCTGCAGGAAGAAAACGCCTGTTGCCGGGTCGGTTTGAAGCGGGCGTATTTTCCGGTTCGGGAAAGTGATTTTGGCTTCTAAAGGTAGATCACTGCGTGCGTCCTGGACTTTGCCTGCCAGTCTTCCCCAAGGTTTGGGTTTCATTTTCGGGAATGGCGAGACAAAGCTGAACCCCAGAATCGCTTCATAATCTGGGACAGAATCGTTCAATGCGATTTCTACTCCGCCGTTGAGGTGGAAGTAAGGGATTTTGATACGGACACCAGGGGCAACCCGGGCCTTGGGTGTATAGTCCTTGCCAAAGAAGGCGCTGAAGTTTTCGTCCGATGGGACCTCTGAGGTGATTTCAACAAAGAGGTCAACGGCGTTAGACGGGAACTCGATACCGGCCCCAAGGAACTTATTTCCGTTTTCCTCAAAGCTCTGTCCATAGTTGAACATCAGGGTAGGCAGGGTTTTGTACAGTTCGGCAAATCTGAATGCACCGACCGCGCGCCAGGACATACCTTTTGTGGCAAGGCCGTCCATAAAACCGTCCTCGACAAAGTGGTAGTCCGAGCGTTCCATGAGCCAGTGCCAGGTTCCGGCAAGTTTGAACACCGGCAGGAAAGGAACCGAAAGTTTGGCACCGAACGATTCTCCCTGCCAGTCATAGTACAGCCGGTTCGGGCCGGTTTTGAAATCGGTGATTCCGATGAGGCTGCCGAATACCTCAACTACTGGGACGGGTGCGTAGTTCATTTCCAGGCCGTAGAGCGGTCCACGCCAGACTGAGACGTCACCGAATGCCTCCCGGTTGAACATCCAGCGGTTGGCGAAAACCAGTGCACCGTCTTCTTCGACACGGGCGTCCTGGACGCGCCAGAGCCCGCGACCACCACCAAGGGCTGGGTCAGCGAGGGCGTAACCAGCCGCGAGGATTAGAAGTAGGGCGATGACGGAAACTTTTCTCACAATGCCTCCTTGTAGTTGTTTCTGCTAATCCGTCTTTTCGAGTCGCTTGGTCCTGACCAAGCAAGTATTAACTTCGTCAAGTAAACAACGATAACGGAGAATATCATCCTTTTGGGTATTGTCAAGAGGTGCAATAAGAAAGCGGAGGAGGTGCACAGTCCTGCATGCCTCCTCCGCAATATGGCTTTATTTCTCTTTGGTTCCGATAATAAAGAATTGAACTCTTCTGTTGAGAGCGCGGCCTTCGGCGTTATCGTTTGAAGCAATCGGTTTTGATTCGCCGTATCCTTTGGCGGTGAGTCGGCTGATGTCGATGCCAAAGTTCTGAACCAGGTAGGTTACGACAGACTGGGCACGGCGTTCGGAAAGCTTCTGGTTGTAAGCATCGGAACCGATATTATCAGTGTGACCCTGGATTTCGACCCTGATTGTCGGGTTATCCTGCATTATCTTGGCCGCGTCTTCCAGTGCCGGACGGGACTGGAGTTTGATAATCGCTTTGTTGAAATCGAAGTAGATACCGCGTAGGGTAATTGACATGCCTTTCTTGACCAGTTCGAAATCTTTGATGTTCGGTTTGTTTTCTTCGAGAACGACTGCAGCCGACTGCGGGATGTAACCTTCGGCAGTGACCTTCGCAGCATAGGAACCAACCGGGATGTCGGTTTTGTAAACACCGGTTTCGGGGTCGTTTTTGACTTCGGGAACATTGCTGCCCGGGAAGCTGATTGTGGCAACGAGCGGCTTGCCGGTTTTCTTATCAGACACCTTGCCGGTCAGGGTTGATTTCATCGTCAGCGGTTTCAATGCGAAAGTTGGAGAAGCAACATTTTTTTCCTCGACTTGAACTGTGAGCGATGCCTTGAAGTATTCGTCAGCCTCGGCGGTGATGGTATAGATGCCTATGGGGACTTTATCAATCCGGAATGCACCGGTTGCAGGGCTGGATTTTGTGGGCTTGATATCTGAGCCTGGGAATTCGATTGTTGCTTCAAGTGGCTGGTTATTTGTGGCGTTTGTTACTATCCCGGCAATCACTCCATAGGTCACGAGCGGCTCGAGGACGAATTCGTACTGTGATACGGTATTGCCTTTAACATTGATGGGAACCGCCTGGCGGTGGTAGCCTTCGGCATTTACTTCAACTACAACCACGCCGGCCGGTGCTTTTTCAACCTTGAATATTCCGGTTGCAGAATCCGAACTCGTGGTTATCAACTTGGGGTTTTCCGGGAAATTTACCTCGGCCGCGAGCGGTTGACCAGTTCGTGCATCGCTGACTTTTCCTGCGATGGTGCCGATTTCAGGGGGCATACGCTTGAAGAATGGAGTTGCAATCACAAGACCAAGGACAGCCTCATTCGGAGCATCCGGGCCCCAGGAGAATGTGTAGCCGGCTTTAAGGGTCAGGCCGGAAGTGCCGGTGCCGAACGCGACGCCGGGCGTGAGTCGGATTTCGCCGCTGTCGCTATCGAATAGACCTTCTGAGTTTTCGGGTTGAAGCGACCGGGCTTCGGTAAACAGCGCGAATCCTTCGGCGACGAGTTCGAACCCGACGCCGTACATTGTCATGTCGTTAATTTTCCCGTAGTTGAACATCAGGTTCGGTGCCGACGCAGCGATATTCTGGAACTGGAGCGTTGCCAGTCCGGTCCAGGTATATTTAGACTCGCTGGCCAAAGGCATCGCTTTAGGGTCAAGCCAGTTTTTATCGTTGCGGCCGCTCATAAAGGTATATGAACCAGCGAAGCCCAGTTTCAGAACCGGCAGTACGGGTATGGATAGTTTGGCGCCGGCTTTGAGGTCGTGCAGTCCCTGGCCAAATTTTTTGTCTTCGCCGGGTTCTTGCGGATACTGGAATACCCCGCCCCATGATGCGAATGCTTCTGTGCCGACATATTTCGTTGAAATCGGAGTATAGCTGAGTTCGGGTGCAATTAAGTCAGCGACCCATCCCTGTTGAGTTGTATCTGGGAAATGAGGGTTTCGTCCTATTGCATGGAAAGAAATATTCAACCCGGCATTTTCTTCAACCAGTGCATTCTGGACCCGGAACAGACCGCGACCGCCACCTACTGCCGGGTATGCGAGAAGCAAAGACGGAACAACGGCAATAGCAAGAATTGACGCAACGCATTTTTTCATATAATTTCTCCTTATTGTCCGAGTCGGGCCGGGTCATCCCAGTAGTTGCCGATTACCACATCAGCATTGCCTTCGGCACTCACATCTTTGCCCGATACATCGTCGGTTCCACTTACGGTAATTTTGGCGGTGAGGGTCGCAACGGCACCGTACTCATCATCTTCGGGTGCATCCTGGGCCTCGTCACTGAAATAGCGTTCTTTCCACTGGGCCGGAACGAGCGAGAATACAGACTTTTCGGTTTTCTTGCCTTCCGGTTCAGCGTCCACAACGATATTTACCGGCAGGACTATCGGGTCATATTCAGTTCCCGCGGCATCCCGGTAACTTATCTGTATTTTTGTGATGTGGGCTTTATAAGGCGTCAAAGTAGGCAGGCCCAGACCTATCTCTACATATTGGAGCTCGATGCCAACCACATCCTGAGGGATTTGGGTAATTATATATTTTTCAGGTTCTTCGCCGGGTTCCTCAATTGTGATTTCTCCGAAGTCGATAATATCGGACATTAATGTCTCACCATCATTGATTGTAACAATACGCAGGGCATTTTCCCGCTGGCATGAAGCTGTCAGAATCAGACCAGCGGCCGCGACCAATATCAACAAGCCGAAAACAGTTCGACGCACTATATCCTCCTTAATAGTTAACAGAATTTTAGTATCGAGGTTTTGGTTGTCAAGCCTTTTTTGGGCTTATTAGACTAAAGCCTTTCATGGTGTGGAGAGCATAAATCTTCAGTTGGAAGCGATTCCTCATAAGCTCTCGCGATTCTTTCCTTCTGACCAGTAAGACCCGAAATCCCTTCACTATTAACGGCCGGGCCAGCTAACCAATCGTGTAACGGGCTTTGTTTCAGGCGCTTCTGCAATTTATAGCTGTTTTTTAGGGCTTGCCCCCTCCACCGCCCCCCTCTCTGGTTCTGTTCCGGTTTTGTTCCCGGATTGTATTCGGGATTTTGTCCCGGATATTATCCCGGAAATGAATCCTTTTCTGCACCGAGGTTCTTTTCCGGGTTCAAACCCGGATTTCTATCGGGGAATGCTCGGAAA
>Ga0209121_10001863_pt1 | contig 21970 bp, 25 predicted proteins | sample Cruoilmetagenom3_FD_187292 | JGI IMG/M metagenome (GOLD analysis project Ga0209121, IMG submission 187292) | Oil polluted marine microbial communities from Coal Oil Point, Santa Barbara, California, USA - Sample 3 (SPAdes) (version 2) | ecosystem: Environmental > Aquatic > Marine > Oil seeps ...
CTCAGTCGTACTATCCATGGAGTAACTCCCTCAAATCCATGAGGCACGGACTCGCAGATCAAACAGCCAACAGGAAGGTGGGGTCTAAGCAGCGCTTACATTGTGGATCACTTCTTTCATCATGCGATCCACCTTAACAACTGGTCTGAATACCTACTTCGTCGAAACCTCTCAAGGCTATCTCGACACCGCCGCTGAAACCCAATTTGGATCAGTTGCAGCAACGGTTGGAACGCTCTTAGCCGTTGGGACGACGCTGGTCGTGATCCTCGTGTTCCTCAACATGATCTATCAATACAAGGCGATGGATGGTCGGACCGCCTTCTGGCTCGCAGTCAAAATCGGGCTTATCGGGTTATTCGCGACCAACTGGGTGCAGTTTAACGCGTTGTCTTCCACCATATTGGCTGGCATCGACAGCATTGCTGGCGCACTTGTCGCCTCCGTTGGCGGCGGCGCGCCCGGCCCTTCCGGCACCTTCGCAGAAGAATTTGACAGGCTGATTGCAGAACTGGGAGAGTATCTCAACGCATCTGGGTCAGAATTGAACTGGATGGCCGGAGCCATGCTCGACATCGTCGGAGTGCTGATGCTGTCGATCTTGGGTGGGTTGGCGGCGTTTATTCTGGTCGCATCACGATTGATGATCGCCCTTCTGATCGGGATCGCACCGGTGATGATCTTCCTAACGCTTTTCGACGTGACCAAGGATTACTTTGCGCGCTGGCTCTCAGCACTGGTGTCTTTTGCGATCTATCCCATCGTGGTGGCAGGTGTGTTTGCGACCATCACAGGGGTGGCGTCAGCGCTGATCGGAGAACTTGGAGATCCTGAAGGTGCGACAAACATCGGCGCGCTTATTCCGTTTTTTATGATGGTGCTCATGGCAAAAGGATTCATCATCGCAACGCCGTTTATCGTGCGAGCGATCTCCGGTAACATCATGATGCCAGCCTTATCCGGCGGTCTCGGTGGGAGCTATGGCTTCGCTCGTGCCGCTATGGGCAATCAGCAAGCCTACAATCGGTATCTGGTTGGGGGAGCAAGTGGCGCTGAATATGCCGCCCTCAGGGCGCGTCAGTTCTTTGGAGCACAGCAAATGCCTCAAAGGCCGGGGATGGCGCAGACCTCACCCGCGTCTGGCAACCCATCCACAGGAACCGGGTCGCAAATGTTGGCGCAGTTGGCGAGGCTCGGGAGATTAGGACGACGGTAGTTCCCAACAACCGACATTCGCTGCATCGCGTTTGAATACACAAAACACGGACGAAACCGGACTTGTGCGCGAGCGGCTTTTGCTATCGCAGAAAATGCTTGTCATTGCAGAAAGCTTCGTGATTGGAGCAAGCCAATTTCGTTAAACCAGTCATTGAGCTTGCGGGCTATGTGTCAAATATCCGTTATCGCGATTTAACGATAGCGCAAGAGGTTTCGCAAATTGAAATGGCAGTACAAATCTATCTGATCCGGAAATTCGATTAGGGAGGCGCAATGGCTATATGAAAGGAACGGTGAGTGTTTACTCGCTATCCAACCTTGTTACCTTGGCTCCAAACCCCGCGCAGCAGGTGGGTCTCGCCGATGGTACGCACGCGCAGAACATCACCGCGTAATCCCGACTGCAGCGCCCCACGATCAGCTAAACGCACTGCCTTGGCAGGGTTCGCGGTCACCATGGCAATAGCGCGCGGTAAATCACCCCAGATCTTGGCCAAGTTAAAGGCCGACAAGAGTAACGCCGACGGGACATAGTCTGACGAGACAATGTCCAGAAGATCTCTTTTCGCCAAATCTTCCGTCGCCACATTGCCTGAATGCGACCCCCCCCGGATGAGATTGGGAGCGCCCATCATCACGGCGATTCCATTGGCACGGCAGGACTCGGCAGCCTCAACCGTCGTGGGGAATTCCGCGAAGCCTACGCCGTTATCAAAGGAGGTCGTAACATGATCGGCTGTCGTGTCGTCATGGCTGGCAAGCACGGCACCAAGACGGCGTGCCTCCGCAACCGCGCCAGCCTCGTGTTTTGCGCCAAACCGCTTTTGTAGATCCAGCAGGTTGTCGACATGCTTTGTAAACTCCGCGTCATCCATCCCGCGCTTTTTGGCGACGTAGGTCTTAAGGGCTGCCAGATCACGAAACTGTCGTTGACCCGGAGTATGGTCCATCAGGCTGACGATGCCCACCCGGTCTTTCGGCTCGAACGCGGCCAGTTCTTCCAGCAAGGTCTCTGAACAGATCTCGGCTCGCAGGTGCAAAAAATGACTGATCTTGAAGAGGCCCGCCGCACGGGCCGCCAACAGTTCATCCGCCAGTTTACGCGCATAATCGAGATAGCGCCCCTTGCCGCTGTGGATAGAGCCCACCCGCATTGCGTCAAAAACCGTCGTGATGCCCGTTGAGGCAAGTTCCGCATCATGGGCGATTAGCGCGGGCAAGTGGGGCCAGTCAACCTCGGGGCGCGGCTCGATATGGCGCTCGACATTATCGGTGTGAAGCTCCACCAGCCCGGGCAGAACCAGATCCCCTGCACAATCCATCGCACCTGTTGGCACGTGGTCTCCTTGGGCAATGTCCGAAATCACACCTTGTTCGATAGTCACGGAGCCAGTTATCACCCGATCAGGCAGCACCAGTTGCGCATTGGCAAGACATAGGTCGCCTGACATGTTGCTGTCACATGGCTTTGTCAAAGAGGACGCGGAGAAAGGAGAGTTCATGTCATATACTCGATTTGCGATTTACTATGTTCTGCCCGAAGGGCCATTGGCCGATTTCGGCGCGGACTGGCTTGGCTGGGATGTCGTGCGGGGTGTTGAAGCCCCACAGCCCGATTTGCCCGGTTTGCATGACATTACCATGACATTACCATGACACCGCGCAAATACGGGCTTCATGGCACCCTGAAACCACCCTTTCGATTGAACGAGCGTCTTACGCAGCAAGGTCTGGAAGCCGCCACATCGGACTTGGCTGCATCCCTTGTCCCCGCCATGTGTGACGGGTTGGAGCTTAGTCAATTGGGCCGGTTTTTGGCGCTGACGCCGAGCGGCGACATGGCCGCCTTGCAGCGCGTCGCGGCGGCCTGCGTTCGTGACCTTGACGTGTTCCGCGCCCCGGCACCGGAGGCTGAGCTTGCGCGGCGTCGCAAGGCTGGCCTCAGCCCGCGGCAAGAAGCGCTGCTGATGCAATGGGGCTACCCTTACGTGATGGAGGAGTTCCGGTTTCACCTGACCCTGTCGGGCCGTTTGTCCAAGGATGCGCTCGCTGGTTGGGCCGAAACAGCTCGGCGCAACCTGCCGGATTTGCCGACACCTTTTGTCATTGATCAGATCGCATTGTGCGGTGAGCGCAAAGACGGTCGCTTCGAATTGATTCAACGCTACACCCTCGCCGGCTGAAGCAGCGCCACGGCGCGGGCGACGGTCTGGGGCAGTGGCCCATCGTTGGCAAGGTGGGTCACGTCAAGCCCCGTTGGCAAGGGCCTTGACGCTTGCGCAAGACGTGCTGAGATTTCTTCTTTTGTCTCGCGCCCGCGTGCCTCAAGACGCTGTGCCAGAGTCTCAGACTGTGCTGTGATGTTCAAAACCACGAAGCGCTGAAAGATCGTTGCGGCTTCTTCCAAGGCTTTGCGAGAGAAATTCACAAGGCAATCGATATCGCTGTTTAACTGGTGTTTCACCGTCTCGGGAATACCGTAGTACAGTCCATGGGCCCCCCAATGCAAGGCGAACGCACCACTCGCTGCCATGGTCTCGAACTCCGCCACCGACACGGCATCGTAGTCTTCGCCACCCAGTTCCGGCGCGCGCGTGATGACCCGGCGCACCAGATGTATTTGAGGCATCGCCGCGCAAATACCAGCCATCACGCTGTCTTTGCCAACACCCGAAGGCCCGACAACTGCAATGAGGCGTCCTTGCGTCATGCCGCGACCCCGGGGGTAAAACAGCTGACGTCGATTTCGCGGTCGCAAACACGGGCGCGGGCGGCCTCGTCATGAAATATACCTATGATCGCAGCGCCCTGCGCTTTGGCCTGTTCAATGAGAGCCAGGACCACTTCGCGGTTTGCGGTATCAAGGCTGGCCGTGGGTTCATCAAGCAGCATGGCCGGATAGCTATGGGCAAAACCCCGCGCGATGTTCACGCGCTGCTGCTCGCCGCCCGAAAACGTGGTGGGCGAGAGTGACCAGAGCCGTTGGGGGATATTGAGCTGCTCCAACAGCGCTTTGGCGCGGACTTCGGCAGCCTCGCGCGAAACACTGACTGCGCGCAGTGGGTCTGCGACCACCTCAAGCGTTGAAACACGCGGCACAACCCGCAAGAACTGGCTCACATACCCCAAAACTTCACGGCGAAGCGCGATGACTTCACGCGGTTCAGCCTGAACGATGTCTGTCCCCCCAATACGGATCGCGCCCGACTGGGTCAGGTAGTTACCATAAATCATCCGCATCAAGGTCGATTTTCCGGCACCGGAAGCGCCGGTCAGGGCCACGCATTCCCCCTTGGCGACAGCAAAGGACACATCATTGATCACCTCAATCACGGCGCTGCCTTGATTGTGTAGGGTGAAGGTTTTGGAGACGTCTCTAAGTTCAATCATCATTCATACCTGTAAAACGGAACTGACAAGAAGTTGGCTGTAAGCGTGCTGCGGATCATCGAGCACCTGATCGGTCAGACCAGTCTCGACCACGCGCCCGGATTTCATAACCATCAGGCGGTCCGCCAGCAGGCGCACAACTGCCAGGTCGTGGGTCACGATGATTGCCGACAGCCCCATGTCGCGGACCAACCCGCGCAACAGGTCAAGAAGACGCGCCTGCACCGAGACATCAAGGCCGCCGGTGGGTTCATCCATGAACACCAGCCTTGGCCCCGTGACAAGATTGCGTGCGATTTGCAGGCGTTGCTGCATCCCACCCGAAAAGGTTGTCGGCCGGTCATCCACCCGTGCGGCGTCAATCTCAACCCGCCCGAGCCAGTCGGTCGCCTTGGCGCGGATGTCACCATAGTGGCGCTCGCCCACGGCCATCAGCCGTTCGCCCACGTTGCCGCCAGCGCTCACGCCCATCCGCAAACCGTCGCGTGCGTGCTGATGGACGAACGCCCAATCGGTCCGCGATAGCATGCGACGTTCCGGCTCGGACATGGTGACGGTGTCTTTCGGGCCGTCAGCGCGGGTGTCGAACACCACCTCACCCGCATCCGGGGTCACATGCCCCGCCATGCAGTTCAGCAGCGTGGATTTTCCAGACCCGCTTTCGCCAACGATCCCCATGACTTCACCGGGGTAGAGGTCAAACGACACATCAGCACATCCGATATGCGCGCCATAATGCTTGGTAATGTCGTGTACAGACAACAAAGGTGTCATGCCGCGTCCTTTCCCTTATGGCCCGCCGCCTGACGCGCCTCACAGTAATCCGTGTCAGAGCAGACAAACATCCGCCCGCCCGCATCATCGATGATCACCTCGTCGAGATAGCTGTTCGTGGTGCCACACAGCCCGCAACAGTGATCGGCCTTGGAGGCCTCGAAGGGGTGATCTTCAAAGTCGAGGCTGATCACCTGCGTGTAGGGCGGCAGCGCATAGATCCGCTGCTCCCGTCCCGCACCAAACAGCTGGATCGCCGCCATATCACCCAGCTTCGGGTTATCGAACTTGGGGATCGGCGAAGGGTCCATCACATATCGTCCTTCAACCTTGACCGGATAGGCGTAAGAGGTCGCGATATGCCCGTGCCGGCTGATGTCCTCATAAAGTTTCACGTGCATAAGCCCGTATTCCTCCAGAGAGTGCATCTTGCGTGTCTCGCTTTCGCGTGGCTCCAGGAAACGCAGCGGTTCGGGGATCGGCACCTGATAGACAAGGATTTGACCTTCGGCCAGCGGCTCTTCAGGGATGCGGTGGCGGGTTTGGATGACGGATGCATCAGCCGTGGCAGTGGTCGTCTCCACCCCTGCCGTGCGTTCAAAGAACGTGCGGATCGAGACCGCGTTGGTGGTGTCATCCGCGCCCTGGTCGATCACCTTGAAGGTATCCTCAGGCGTCAGCACGGCAGCCGAGACCTGCACGCCACCCGTCCCCCAACCATAGGGCATCGGCATCTCGCGAGAGGCGAAGGGAACCTGATAGCCGGGAATCGCCAGCCCTTTGAGGATCGCGCGGCGGATCATCCGTTTGGTCTGTTCGTCGAGGTAGGCGAAGTTATAGGCGTTCATTCTGCTGCCTCCTGCGTTTGGGCGGCACCCGCTTCGCGGCGCAGTTTACGGACCAGTTCCAACTCGGATTGGAAATCCACGTAGTGTGGCAGTTTGATATGCTCCAAGAAGCCTGTCGCCTGGATGTTGTCAGCGTGATACAGGACGAATTCGGCATCCTGCGCAGGTGCGCCTTCAAAATCCTCGCCCAATTCTTCCCAGCGTAGCGCGCGATCGACCAAGGCCATGGAGATCGCCTTGCGCTCGGTCTGGCCAAAGACCAGCCCGTAACCGCGGGTGAATTGAGGCGGCTCGGTTTTCGAGCCGGTGAACTGGTTGACGGTTTCGCATTCGGTCAGGGTTACTTCGCCGATTTCAATGGCAAAGCCCAGTTCAGGGATTTCCATCTCAACCGGTACGGACCCGATCCGCAGCTCCCCAACAAAGGCATGGTTGCGGCCGTAGCCGCGCTGTGTGGAATAGGCGAGACCAAGGGTAAAGCCCTCATCCGCGCGGGTCAGGGCCTGTAGGCGCAGAGCGCGGTCTGCGGGCATCTCCAGCGGCTCGCGGGTCAGGTCGGGTGGCGGGGTGTCGTCATGCGGGGCCTCTTCGATCAGGCCTTCGCGGTTCAGGAATTCGGTTACATGGGGCACATCTCCAGGCTCGGCTGCGCGGGCGGGAGCCTCAGGCACATCCCCGTCGGCGGCGAGTTTGAAATCCAGCAAACGGTGCGTGTAATCGAATGTGGGGCCAAGCACCTGCCCGCCGGGCAGATCCTTGAAAGTGGCCGAGATGCGCCGATCGCAAGCCATGACCCCGGTATCCACAGGTTCGGACACGCCAAAGCGGGGCAGGGTCGTGCGATATGCACGTATCAGGAAGATCGCCTCGATTAAATCGCCCCGAGCCTGCTTGATCGCCAGCGCGGCAAGATCTGGATCATAAAGAGAGCCCTCTGCCATGACGCGATTGACCGCAAGGCTCAACTGCTCGCGGATCTGCGCGATGCTCAACTCGGCTACGTCGCTATCACCGCGACGTTCTTCCGCGAGCCAGGCATGTGCGTTCTCAATCGCGCGCTCGCCACCTTTCACAGCAACATACATCAGGACACCTCTGTTGATCTGGGCAGGGCTGCGAGATGGCTGCCGCTGGTAAAAATAAAATCGAGCCCCAAGGGAAACAGGGCATTGTTAGCCTGAAAAGCCTTCATATCTGGGAGCGTAAGGGACGCAGCATCCTTGATGCCGGGGCCTGTAAGCGTCGCACCGGACGCGGCCAGCTCTGCACGTTCCACGATCAACGTTGCCGAGCGGTCCGGGTATTCCGAGGTGCCGATGGGATAGGCCGACAACGGCCCCAAAGACTCCCACGTACCAACCGCAAATATGCAGTGCGATGGCCCGGTCACAGGCGCGCCGGGGTGAAAGGCCAGCCATGCCCGCACAGCGTCACAATCTGCGTCCCCCGCTAGATAAACTGGTGTTTCTGTATCACACAGCGTCAACAGAACGGCACCTGCCGCTTTGGACAAAGGTACAGGTGGTTCTACACCCGTGATCTCATGGATCGTGCCCGGACGCGCCATCGCCTCCATGACGCTGCGAAAGACATGGGCCGACTGGATGGCCGGATCGGTAAAGCCGCCTGAAAGGGTTTCCGCCTGCATCAGTCCTCTCCCCTGACCATAGTGAAGAAATCAACCTTGGTTGCGGCGGCCTTGGCGGCGCGTGCCGCTTTAGCGGTCGCATATTCGCGCTCTAGGGGCTCCAGAATTGCCGCGCGAATCCTACTGGCGGACTGCGTTTCCATCAGCGCATCCACCAGCGCCGCCGCTTCGGCACACGCTTTGCGCCGCCCCTGGATATAGGCATGCCCGACCTCACCTGTCTCCAGTGTCAGCGCGCAGCGGGTTATCGTCACCTCGCCCAGATTGAACGGCGCACCGGTGCCTCCGGCCCTGCCGCGCACCATAGTGCTTCCAATCTCAGGCGTACGCAGCCATGTGAAGGCGGGCCGCGTGATTGCCGCATCCAACAGGGCTGCGACGCGACCTTCCGGCGCTTTTGCCATCACACTGATCCACGCCTTGCGGGGGTTTTGATGATCCAAAGTGTCTTTCATCTCGACAAATTTTCCATATACTATACAACTATACTTATGCTATCAGATATCGTTTCTGAGAAAAGAGAAGATTTGTAAAATTTGTGCGACACGCAACCCAAAAAACACCGATATGGAAAGCCATCTCTGATGCGCTGCGCAGCGACTTGGCGGAGAGAAGATATGTGCCCGGTGACAAGCTACCGACCGAAGCAGCATTGGCAGAGCGCTTTGGCGTCAATCGCCATACAGTACGACACGGGATATCGACCTTGGTGGACGAAGGGCTAATCCGCACACGGCGCGGCGCGGGCGCTTTTGTCGCTGCGACGCCGACAGATTACCCTATTGGGCGGCGGGTAAGGTTTCATGAAAATCTGATCTCTGCGGGTCGCCGTCCCGAAAAGCGCATTCTTGCCCTAGAGAACCGCGCGGCGACCGCTGGCGAGGCGAAGGCGTTGCATATTTCGTCTGGCGACATGATCTGCGCGTATCACGGTTTGTCGCTCTCGGACGGTCAGCCAATTGCTGTTTTTGAAAGCCTCTTTCCGCTGATCCGCCTACCCGACATAACCGCAGCGCTGGAGTTGACCAGCAGCGTGACGGAAGCGCTGAGTGCGTCAGGCGTTGTAGACTACATCCGTGCATCGACTCGGCTCACAGCGGTACGCGCGTCAGCCACCGAGGCGTTGCATTTGCAGCTTGCCGAGGGCGATCCACTGCTTAAATCTTCAAGCGTCAACGCCGATGAGCATGGCGCGCCAGTAGAATATGGCCGTACATGGTTCGCAGGAGATAGGGTGACGCTGACGCTTGAAGGATGAAGTCAATCCACCCCAGCCGCCTTGCTATCCATTGCCACCGGCAAGGTCTGGCCATGTCCAAAGAACACAATCATTCCACAGCCGTCCAACACTAAGGTGGCAGGCATACCAGTGGGTTTCCAGTTACCCCAAAGCGTTTCGGCAAATGTCCGCATGCCTGCTTCTTCCAAATCCAATATCTGGGCTGCATCCTGCAGGATTGCCGAGCGTAGTATCGCGTCGGCACCCATCCCTCAGCCTCCGTATTTCTCCAAAAACGCCTCAGCTTTGAGCGAGCGGAAGTCCTCTAATGCCACCCGCAACGCGTGATGCGACCAATCCCACCACGCCAGCGCAATCAACCGGTCCGCGATCTCGCGGGGCTGGCGTGGGCGCAATGACTGCGCCGGGGTGCCCGCGACGATCGTGTAGGGGGCGACATCTTTTGTCACAACTGCTCCGGCAGCCACGACAGCACCATGGCCGAGCGTCACCTCGGGCTTGATCATCGCGCCGGCACCGATCCAGGTGTCATGACCGATATGCGCGATGCGGGATTTGCGATGGGCAAAGAAGTCTTCATTGTGGTCAGTATCATCCCAGTAGTCACCCGAGCGATACAGGAAATGGTGGCAAGCGGCGGTGTGCAGCGGGTGGTCCGTTGCACCGATGCGAGAAAAGGCCGCAATGTTGGCAAATTTCCCGATCTGAGCGTTCGCGATGTCGGCATAACGGTCACAATAGCTGTAATCGCCAAATGATGAATGCGCGACACGGCTGCCTTTGCCAATTTCGACGTAGGCACCAAAGGTGCTGTCTGTGATCTCGCATTCCGGGTGAAGGAAAGGTGTGTCAGCGGATAGGCGGGCCATCAGTCCTTCCTTCCGATCAGTTTGCCGCGCAACCAGCCGGAGAACCAGTCCATGAACATCACCATGGCGATAATCAGGACAATGTAATAGGCGACTTCCTCCCAGTCCTTTTGGGTCTGAATGGCCTGGGTCAACATCAGGCCGATCCCGCCGCCCGTGATCGCCCCGATGATCGTCGCAGAGCGCGTGTTGGATTCTAGAAAGTAAAGGATCTGAGCGAGAAGAACTGGAACGATCTGCGGGATCACGCCAAAGCGGTATTTCTGAAGTGGTTTGGCCCCGGTAGAGGAGACTCCCTCGATCTGTTTCTGGTCGACGTTTTCCAGTGCTTCGGAGAAGATTTTGCCGAAGGTGCCAGTATCGGTGATGAGGATTGCCAGCGCTCCGGTCAAGGGTCCGGGGCCGAAGGCGCGGGCCAGTACCACTGTCCAGATCAAAGCATCCACCCCGCGCAAGAAGTCAAACAGGCGGCGGGTCGCGGCGCGAATAAGCATGATTGGCGAGAAGCGTCTGGCCGCCAGAAACCCAAGCGGCAGAGCGATGATCGCGGCCCCCATTGTGCCCAGAAACGCCATCAGGATCGTCTCGCCTATCGCCCAGGCCACATCCTTGTGCCGCCACATTGGATTGTTCCACCAGTCGTGGATTGTGCCGGAGATGTTTGACCGTTCAGGGTTCAGCCGCTCTCCGAACAGGATCGTGGACAGACCCTGCCCATGATAGGGACTGTCGAGCGTAAACCAGAACAGCTCCCAACCGGGGAAGTAATTGAACACCTCGGTGCGCGCGCCGGTGAGTGTGATGCGACCCTCGGGCGTGGTGATGCCCACCCGCCGCTTTGACGCGGAAATCCAGTCCGGCAGACCGTCTGGAAGGTTCGTGTTGAGACTGCGGCCCTCTGCCTGCACTTTTATAAGTGGAAAATCGGGGATCTCTATCTCGGTTCTGTTGCCCGGCAGGTAGCGCACGATGTGATCGCCGCCGAGGTCTATCGTGATAACGTCATCACCGCTCACCCAATCAGGGCGTTCACCCTCAGGATAGCGTCCCTTGCGCTCGCCTTCCACGGCATAGGTGACCTCACCTGAGCGGTTGTCGCGCGTGACATGTACCTTGTGGGACCAACTGTCGGAGGCCAACGTGACTGCGTTGTCGAGGTTCGCGCGCTGCGCCAGACCAGGCAGGTCAAAGGCGAAGAAGATATAGATCAAATAAAGCGCTATCACGGCAGGAATACCGAATCCGATGAGCCGCTTGCGCTGAAAGAGCCTGTCGGCCTCAGACTTGGTCGTATCCAGATCAATGGCGGTCATTGGCTTTGCCCCTCGGTCAAACGATTGCGGTAGCGATTTGAGACTTGATCGAAGAAGACGATCGTTCCGAACAGAAGAATGAAAATCGCCGCAGCCTCATCAAAGCGCCCCGGCCCCCACGCCATAGAGTTTCGCAACTCATAGCCCAGACCGCCAGCCCCGACGAAACCCAGAATGGCGGATGCACGAATGTTGATTTCAAAGCGGAGCAGCGTGTAGCTGATATAATTCGGTGCCACTTGCGGGAGGACACCCAAGAGCATGCGCTGAGACCATTTAGCCCCGGCAGAGGCAAGGCCTTCAACCGGTTTCAGGTCCGCATTCTCGGCCACTTCGGAAAACATCTTGCCCAAAGCACCCGCGGTGTGAATAGCAATTGCGATCATCGCGGGCACCGGCCCGCCACCCAACACAAAGATCAGCACAAGTGCGATCACGATTTCAGGCACCGCGCGCATGATGTCAGATATCCGGCGAAAGAGAGAGATCAGACGCGGCCAGCGCGCCAGACCGCGTGTACCCAAAAGCGACAGGAACAATCCGCCAATCCCCCCGATCAGGGTTGAAACGGCGGCGATATTGATGGTTTCCACCAGTGCAGGGAAATATTTGGTGATCAAGGAAGGCAGGTCGGCCCGTTTTTCCCAGGCTTCTGACAGAACGTCTGCCGGGTAGTCACCTATCTGGTGCAAACCGTCCCAGAAGCCGCCAGCGTTGCGGTCGTCAGCAATATTGAAACCCGATACCATCAGGATCACAAAAATCAAAAGTGTCAGCCCACCATAAAGCCGGCGGCGATGCACCTGCGCCATATAGCTGGCTTGAATGTTGTCCACGCTACGCGCCGCGCCGCTCGATGATAAGTCTGCCATTCCGATACCCAGGACAAAGAAATACCGGCAGCCCCGATGGGCTACCGGGCACGTTATGAAATTGACTTAGCCGCCGATCTTGGCTTTGCGGGCCTCGACGATGGAAATGTAGGTGTCATGGGTCACGGGCTGGAAACCAAGCGTTTCACCAGCGGCCACACCGTAGGCGCATTCTGGGTCACGCTCGTGCAGGCCGTCGACCAGCGCTGTCATGGCTTCGCGCACATCGGCGGGAAGGGCCTTGCGCAGCACCACCGGGCCTTCGGGGATCACGTTGGATTTCCAGATCTGGACCAGCTCGTTCATGTCAACGAGCCCCGCATCAACCGCCTTGCGCAGCGCGCCGGAGTTGTAGCCATCTTCCCAGTTGCCCTGAGCGTCGGCCCAAGTGACGCCGCCGTCGATATCGTCGTTATTCACAGCGACGATTGTCTGTTCGTGCCCGCCGGTGAATTTGACTTCGCCGAAGTATTCGCCGGATTCCATCGTGATACCGTCCTTGTATTGCGGGATCTCGATCGAGGGGATCAGATAGCCGGAGGTGGAATTCGGATCACCGAAGCCAAAGACCTTGCCCTCCATGTCGTCGAGCGATGTCACGCCACTGTCCTTGCGAGCAAAGCCGATGGAATGGTAACCGATTGAGCCGTCAACATTGACCTTGATCAGAACCGGCTCGACCGCTTCGGGGTCTTGCAGATATGTGGCCGCATAGGACGATGCGCCCAGCCAAGCCATATCGATGTTACCACCGAGCAGGCCCTGAATAACACCGTTGTAATCTGCAGGCGCGAACAGCTTGGTTTCAACGCCAAGCACCTCGGTCGTGTAGTCTGCGAGACACTGATAAGAGTTCATGCGGTCTTGAGCATTTTCACCGCCAAGGATGCCTATGCGGAATTCCTTGATCTCTTCGGCGAAAGCGCCGGTGCTGAGGGCTGTGGTGGCGGCAAGTGCCAGTGCGAGGGTCTTTTTCATCATTAACTCCTTTGGTTTGATGAAGGTGGCCCGCATAAGGCGCGGGTGGAAACTGGCTCAGGCGTAGGCTTCCGCGATGCGGACTTCCGGCCTGTCCAGTGTTTCGATTTCGGTCGAGGTGGCGGCTTCGGAAAAATCCGCGCCCGCGCCGTAGATATCGCGCGCCACACCAGTGGTCAGTTGCGCGGGCGTGCCGTCAAAAACGATCCGGCCATCACGCATCCCGATAACCCGGTCGCAATAGCGCCGGGCCGTGTCCAAGGTGTGCAGATTGGCAATCACCATGCGCCCGTCTTCCTCATGAATAGCGCGCAGCGACTGCATGACCACCTGCGCATTCATCGGGTCGAGAGACGCAATGGGCTCATCGGCCAAAATGATTTTGGGGTCTTGCATCAAGGCGCGGGCAATGGCGACGCGTTGCTGCTGGCCGCCTGAAAGTGCCTCGGCCCGCTTGGGAGCCTGCTCGGCAATACCCAATCGATCGAGAATTTCGATGGCTTTATGAATGTCCACCTGCGGATAGAGGTTGAACATCGTCGCAAAGGTCGAGCGCTTGTTGAGCGTGCCGTGCAGCACGTTCGACACCACGTCCATTCGGGGCACCAGATTGAACTGTTGAAAGATCATCGCACAACGCGATTGCCAGTCCCGCTTGGCCGCGCTCCGCAAGGCGGTGACCTCTTCACCCTCGAAGGTAATTGTGCCGGTCGTCGCATCGCTGAGGCGGTTGACCATGCGCAACAGCGTGGACTTGCCCGCGCCAGAGCGGCCAATGATTCCAATCATGGATGGTTTGTCGACGCAGATGTCCGCCGCATCTACGGCCACTTTGTCGCCAAACCGCTTGGTCAGTGTGTCAATCTTTAGCATATCGCCCCCATGTTTGGGAGACTTTTAGGAAGGGAAGGCTACAGATTCATGACCGTTTTGATTCAGTTTTCTAACAACTTCGCTACAAAACTGTGACACCTCACAGGCACTAGTGATCGCGCCAATAAGGATCGTTTTTATTATCGGCTTATGGCATTGTTATCCACAAGCTATCATAAATCTGTTAGAGCACGACAGCGCCATCAACAGACACCAAAAATGATAACGAATGTCCTTTTTCTCCTCTGCACCTGCATTGCGCTTCCAACGCTCACAAAAGCGCACATTGCGGATGTCGACAGGCCAATCCGGAGCGACGCACGCCTTGAGTATGGTGTGAGGTACCCCCCACGCGCATGATGCGTGTGATTTACATGCATTCAAAGCAGAGCGGCGAGGCGCTTGAGCCGTCTTCCACTATGGGGATCTATCACCTGCGGTCATCTCGTTTCGACAGAGTGAGTGGCGCGAAAAAGCCGGTTGTTGCATCGCAGTTTCCTGACAATCTTTTAGAGATAAGAAGAATTTGAACCGTCAGTGAAATCATGCAGGTGAACGGTAATCTGATCTTGGCCGATCAGGACAACGCCATAGGCTGGCGGTTCAAAATTACCGACAATCCGATCCGGTGCGCCGTTCAGATCCAAAGCAACTTGATGGTTCAGGCCGCGCATGCAGGAATAGCTTAGGCCACGCCAACTGCCGAATATCGCGCGATGGACATGGCCGCAGAACAGGTGCCGGATGCGCGCTTTGTAAGGTGCGATGACATCATAAATGGCATCCGCGTCTTGCAACATGATACGGTCCATCGCCGCAATTCCGGTCTTGAACGGCGGGTGATGCATGAACAGCGAAACCGGGCCATCCGTGTCGTTCAAAGCTTGGCGCAGCCAATTCTGTCGTGCGGCGCAATATGCGCCGGCATGTGTTTTCGGATCCTTGGTATCCAGCAGGAGAAACGGCCCAAATGCCGTGTCAAAGCGTGTTTGAACAAAGCCGTTCTCGTCGCGCGGTATCTCGGGAAAGGCCTCTGCAAAGGCAAGCATGTCATCGTGATTGCCGACCATCAGATGCACTGGCATTTCCAGTTTGCCGATCTCATCCGAGAACCGTGCGTATGCTGCAGCGTCGCCCCAATGGGTCATATCACCAGTCAGAACGACAAACGCCGCATCGCCGTGTTCGATGTTGATGGACTCTACCGCCGCGCCCAGGCGCTCGGACGGATCCTGTCCATACAGCAGCCCTTCACCAATGACATGCGTGTCGGTCAGATGGATGAACTTCATTCTGCTGCGACCGGCTTGGCCCAATCGTCCCATGCGGTGCCCGAAGTAAAGACAGGCCCATCCCAGGTGAAAGGAATTTCGTGAATGACGGTGCCAGTCTCTCCCGCGAAGATCACGGAATAGGACGGTGCCATCGGAGCACCCTGCAACAAATCCTGCTCTGCAAGGTCTGGCAGGGATTGGTTTCCCGTGGACCGGACAGAGGCAAAGGGTATGCCGCACCAAGTGCCATGGACGGGGGCGTGGACGTGACCGAAATGAATATAGTCGATGCGATGTTGATGCTCGTTCAACAGGTCGGCGAGCTTCGCGCGGTCTTCAGCAACCAGAGCAATCTTGTCTTCCGCAGGCAGGCCAAGGGGCATGGCGTTGTGATGCATGAAAATCCTTGCGCTATCGCAGCCCTCCAGCTCGCCCGCCAGCCAGTTGCGACGCGTGTCGCAGAAATGTCCGGCATGAGTACGCGGAGCTGTTGTGTCGAGGTAGATCAGGCGTGTGCCCTCAACCGTTTCGGCATGGTTGATGAACCCGCCCGGGTCTTTTGGATGGTCAGGGAAGGCAGAGGCAAACGCTGCACGGTCGTCATGGTTGCCGATCAGTAGCCGCACCGGACAGGGCATGTCCGTCAAGGCATCTCGCAATGCGGCATAGGCTGCCGGTTCACCCCAATGGGTCAGATCACCGGTTATGATAATCCGCGTGGCATCGCTGTGATGCGCGCGCACATCATCTAACGCCTGCGCAAAACGATGATGCGGGTTTAGTCCACCCATGCGTTCACCAGGAACGGTCAGGTGAATGTCAGAGATATGGACAAGTTTCATGGAAAGCCCTTCATCGGGAAATCCGGCCGCCCCACAGTAGGGCGGCCGACACAGGCGTCAGCCATTGGGCAGAAGATCAGTGACTTCTTCAACCAGCTCTTGCTGCAGCTCTTTCATGTCAGTCGCGTCACCGGTAACAATGCGCTCGATGCCGTCATAGATCACCTGCGTGATCGCCAGACCGTTGTCTCCCGGATAGGCAAGCCAGTCGCGCAGCAGTGGGAGCTGGTCGACAGCTGTCTGCTTGTTTGGGTTCTGCTCGTAGAAATCAGCGAGGATGATCTCATTGGCGGCCTTGTTCGGGGGCATATACCCTGTGGTTTTAGCCACTTCGGCAGCACCGTTTCCTGAAGTGATGAATTTCAACCAGGCCCAGGCCGCTTCGCGAACCTTGGGGTCGTCGGAGGTCGATGTCAGCATCGCCGCGTTCCCACCGGCAGGCAAGCCCAGAGGTTTGCCATTCAGACCAGGGAACGGGCCTGTCACCAGTTCGAAATCGCCTTGGCTGCGTTCGACTGCACCCAAAGCAGATGTGGACCAGAACATCATGCCAATGTCACCAGCCGAGAAGGACGACAATGCCGCTTTCCATTCAAGGTTTTGCATCTCACACACAGTGAAGATCTCCTGCATCTGCTCGAGCGCCACCAGCGCTTCGGGGCTGTCCAGCGTCACGCGGCCATCTTCGACAATCGCTTTGTCCTGCGACCACATCAGTGCCTGAACGAACCAGTTGCCAGTGATGTTCCAACCCCAGAAGATCGGGTTATCAACCCCGTTGGCCTTCATGGTCTTGCATGCAGAAAGGACATCATCCCATGTCTGGGGGAGTTCCTCGATGCCGCCTGCGCGCAGGATGTCCATGTTGTAGTACCCAACCGGCAACGAAACCGAGAAGGGTAAACCGTATACTGTGTCATCGAAGGTCGACAGTGAGAGCATCGCCTGATGATAGCCATCCTTTTCAAAATCCGCCTCGGCGGCAATGAATGGATCCAGCGATTGGGCGATGCCTTTTTCAACCAGCGGCTGCTGGCGGTTGAGACCTTGCATGGTCACGTCGGGCAGGTTACCGGCCACGGCCTCGCGCAGAATGGTATTCGTACCGTCCTCATAAGACTCATAGGTGGCGCGGAATTTCACATCGATATTCGGATGCGCCTCTTGGAAGGCGGGCATCATCGCCTCGTAAGTTACGTCAAAGAGGTGGCTATAGGGATAGGCAAATTCAATCGTCACCTTTTCCTCGGCGAAAACGGCGCTGGCAGACAACGCCAAGACCATTGCAGTTGTGGTCAGTTTCATTATGTTTACTCCTATTGTTGGGGCTGATGGTTTTGCGATTGACAGACCCCAGTGATTGTCCCCTTGCGGGGCTACGGGTAGGGCGGGAGAAATCCCGCCTTACTTCATTCCAGAAAGTGTGATCCCTTCGATAAAGCGGCGTTGTGCGATCAGAAACGCAACGATCAATGGTGTAACGATGACTGTGGCCGTGGCCATCATCGGGCCAAAGAACGAACCGTCGCCATCTCCCTTGAATTCGCGCAATCCCAACGGTGGTGTGAAAAGATCCCGATTGCCGGTGACGACGATGCGCGGCCAGAAATAATCGTTCCAGTGAGCCACGATGCTGAAAATCGCAAAGGCCAGCAGCGCGGGTATGGCTGTTGGCAGCATGACGCGCCAGACGATGGCGAGCTCACTCATCCCGTCCATACGCGCCGCGTCGATCAGGTCATCAGGCACAGTCATGAAGAACTGGCGCATCAAAAAGATGCCAAAGACTGATATCGTCCAAGGCACGACCAATGCGGCGTAGGTGTTTGTCAGCCCCAGTTTGGCCAGCATGATGTAGAGTGGCAGCGCGATGGCGTGGACCGGGATCAGCAGACAGAAAAGCACAAGCCCGAACACTGCATCGCGCCCCCAAAATTTGAGCTTGGCCAGCGCATAGGCGGCAGGCAGTGCCACGACGATCTGGATCAGGAAGATCGAGACCGTGACGATCACCCCGTTCAGAAGATACCTCATCAAAGGTGCCTCGGTGAATGCTTTGGAATAGTTGAACACGACTGGGCGCATGGAACATTCTGCCTTGGTCTCGGCCAGAAGTGCTGCCTGAACGCCAGCATCATCTTGACCGGGAAACCGTGAACGCGCTTCCATTATGTCTGCTCTGTCAGGCTGGCGCAGCGCCACACAGCGTGGATCAATCATCATCTCCTGACGACCAAAGAAGCCACCTTCGCCCCGGTCGATCTCGCCCGGGCTTTTGAAAGAATAACTGACCATCATATAAAACGGTGCCAGCACGACGATTGCACCAAGGATCAGCACCAAATGTTTCCACCACCCCCAGGTCATCCGTAATGCACCTTGCGTTCAACCAGCCAGCGCTGGATCAAGGTGAGGAACATGACGAAGAGCAAAAACAGCATGGTGATGGCCGAGCCGATCCCGATCAGATTCTGCTGCACGCCTTTCTCGAAAATCGCGAACATCATCACGTAGGCAGACTTGTTTGGCCCACCGCCCATAGGCCAAAATGCTTCGATCGTGTCAAAGACCTGAAAAGCGCGGATGCAGGAGATTGTCACGACAAAAACGGTCGTAGGACCAAGCGCGGGCCATGTGACCAGCCGGAACCTCTCCCAGGCGGATTTAGCTCCATCCATCTCGGCGGCGTGATACAACTCGCGGTGCACGGATGTCAGTCCTGCGAGGTACAGGACCATGTTGAACCCAAACCCCTGCCAGATGCCAATAAAGCACACGACCCAAATGGCATAGTCACGATCCCCCAACCACAAAGGGAAACCCTCAGCACAGCCGCTTGCAAAGAAAGGGATCACCTCAAACCACGTGCCACAAGCCATTTCGAGCGTACGGTTCACCATTCCGATGGTTGGATGGAGCATGAATTCCCAAGCGATGGCCATTGCCAGCAACGTCGCCATGACCGGCAAGAAATAGATCGTTTTGTAGATATCCCCGATCCGGCCGAGCGAATGCACCAGCAATGCAGCACCCAGCCCCAAGCCGACGGAGATCGGCACGACAGTCACCACATAGGTGAACGTTGCGATGAACATTTTTTCATAAGTGGTGCGAGTGAAGAGCCGCTCGTAGTTGGCTGTGCCCACCCAGTCGAAACCGGGGTTGCCCAGTGAATAGTTGCTGAAGGACAGCACACCCGCGACGATCACCGGAACGAGGAGGATCAGCAGCATCAACGCCAGCGCCGGGGCTGTCAGCCCCCAAGCCGTACGCGCTTGCCGGTTCTCTGGCTTGGCGCGGGCAAGGTCCCTCGCGTCAATCACCGTCATTTCAGGCGACCTCGCTGGTCATGCGGGCCATGGCTTCAACCTTGCGCACTCGTTTGCCGTCAGCATCGAAGACCATCGCTGCCCGAATATCAAAGCCCAGCCCGACCTCTGCTCCAAGCCCCAGTACGTTCCGCTCAGCAGGCGTCGCCCGCAGCGTGACACGCATATCATCGTCATCAAGAGCAACCTGGGCGAAGACTTCAGACCCGAGGTTCTCAAAGTGCGCCACCCGGCCTGTTAAAAGGGGGGCGGTCTTGGTCAAGCGAAGCGCCTCAGGCCGCAACCCGAGTTGCATACCCCCGGAGGCTTCATTTGCAACACACAAATCCATAGGCCTTCCATACAGATGCAGGCCAGCGCCTGATCGCTCCAGCGGAAGGATGTTAATCTTGGGGGACCCGATAAATTCAGCCACGCGGATGTCGTCAGGATCCTCGTAAATGATCTCGGGAGCCGCGCATTGCAGGATTTCCCCGTCCATCATAACGGCGATCCGGTTCGACATCGTCATCGCTTCGACCTGATCATGCGTCACATAGATAAATGTTGCCTTCAGGCGACGATGCAATTGGGCAATCTCGGCACGCGTCTGGACACGCAATTTAGCATCGAGATTTGATAGCGGCTCGTCCAAAAGAAATGCCGCCGGGTCCCGCACCAGCGCGCGGCCGAGGGCAACACGCTGCCTCTGTCCACCAGAGAGCTGTCCGGGTTTGCGGCCAAGCAATGTGCCAATTTCAAGCATCTCGGCTGCACGCTCTACAGATGTCGCAATGCTCCGCTTTTGGCCTCGCGCACCGGGCATCAGACCGCCGATAACGGGCAGGCGTTGAGCGCCCCTCAATACCCGCATGCGCAAGGGAACAGCGATGTTCTCAGCCACCGTCAGATGGGGGTAGAGCGCATAAGACTGAAACACCATGGACAAGTTGCGGTCCGCTGCGCGCGTGCCTGTTACGTCTGAACCGCTGATTGCGACCGTGCCGCCGGACGGTGCCTCAAGACCTGCAATGATCCGCAGCAGAGTGGATTTTCCGCAGCCGGACGGCCCGACTAAAGAGACAAATTCACCATCCGAGACATCAAGAGTGACGCCCTTGAGCACCAGCGTCTCGCCAAACCGTTTCTTAACCGATGTGACCTGCAGTCCTGCCATGTGATTCCCCCTTGGTGTGGGAAATCCATAGGCGGCGTTTGTTTCACTTTTGTGACTTCATACAAGTGAAACCGATGGGTCCTATTGGTGTTGCGAAAGGATATGAAATGCGTCCGAACCATCATCATTGGTAAGCGGTGTGCCGAACGCACGGGTTTTCAGAGTGCCTGACCTTGTCAGTTTGCTCCAAGATCAACATGCGTCACGACCGCAATTTCCTCCTCCAGTCGATCCAAATCACCAAGCGCCTCTTCAACTTGCCCTACATCATCTGCACTCGCCGCATCGATTGAAAGCACCGCCTGACCAGCAAAGTCCATCTCGAACTGCCGCTGATCTTCTGCAATGACTGATGCCCGTGGAATTCGGGCTTGTGTTTGCTTTTGTTTGAGTGGCAGGTGTTCTCGACTTAGACTGTCGGCATCCACGTGCTCGATCATACCACCGGCGGTCGGCACTTCCGATGTAGATTTCTGAGATTGCGTCGCGGCATCTCCCTCACTCCGGTCATTGGGTGCCGATGGAAACGGCAACTCCCCTTTCTGCGCCCCATGGATGCCTTTGAATAGCGGATCCTCAAAATACACCACCCGCTTGGCTCGAACCGGCATCTGCGCATCAACGACAACGACGATTTCATCGAGCGGCAGCCGCCGCGCCTCATCCTCAGGCAAGAGGGGTGTTTCTTCTGTCCGCTCCGACTGGCTTCTCCCTTCAAACGGATTCTTGCCTAGTAGCAACGCGTCGTGCTGGACTTGACGGAGACTGACTTGTCACAGTTAAACGTCTGCTCTGGAGACGCCGCACAGCAGCACTGTATTAGCAGACGAATGTCCGCAATGGGCCGGAAACGCCCAAATCCTGCATCCCTGTATTGGCTACCGCCAATATAGGTCCTGTTTAGACAGGTGGGAATGCCAGACGATACTTTCCGTCGTTGGATACCACGCGCTCAAGCGATTGCTCAATCACCGGACCAATGGCGATGTGACCGGCGGCTATATCGTGGTGAACGCCGAGCGCCTGCGCGAGCCGGTTGAACAAGTGGCAAACGCATCCTGGAATTGAAAGAGTCGTGTGACTGACGCCCGGTGACCCCACCCCATCGACGGCTCTCAGCGCGGCGGGCGGGTTGGCCAATCCCGCTCCGATGGAATCCGGGGACCCTTTTTGATTGGGCCAGTCACAATATCCAATGTATTTAACGGCCGATCATCTACTTGGGCCTTCGTGCGCGCGTAGGCGGAAGCTAGTGTTCCGAGTCTGACACATGTTACCTGTTTCCCCTGATTTCATCGAGAGCGTTGAGCGCGCGGCGTTCGCGGGTGAGGATGTTTTCGGCGCTC
>Ga0209121_10001864_pt1 | contig 21967 bp, 32 predicted proteins | sample Cruoilmetagenom3_FD_187292 | JGI IMG/M metagenome (GOLD analysis project Ga0209121, IMG submission 187292) | Oil polluted marine microbial communities from Coal Oil Point, Santa Barbara, California, USA - Sample 3 (SPAdes) (version 2) | ecosystem: Environmental > Aquatic > Marine > Oil seeps ...
AAAGGATATTTCTCTTCTCTTTGTGTAATTCGTTATAAATTGGTGAATTCGTCGTGAATTCACCTCTCCGTGTTATCTCCTCCCCTACCCTTCCTCGCCCTCGACGGGAGAGGATTGAGGTGAGGGTGATTGTATTCCCTCCCCTCTCGTCTGATGTCTGTCGTCTGATGTTTATTTCTCCTTATTAGTGAATTCGTGTTTATATTTTCCTTTAAAAAGCGTGTAAACCATTTCATATCATAAAATGTCTATATATACGAATTAATTGTAATTGTATATAACTGCGAAAACTTCCTCCTTTTAGATTGAAATATTAAGTCACTCGTCTATTTCAATCTTCTAATCCCTACCCCATTAGACACCTCTAATGGGGTTATATTTATTAAAAATTTATTGTAAGACAACAACTTTCCTGATAATTTCTTTATTGGCTACTCTTACCTTAATAAAGAAAATACCGCTTTTTTTAATATCTATATTTAACTTATGATTGCCCATCTTATCATATCTTCTTATGCTTTTAAACATCCTACCCGAAACATCAAATACATCAATTTCAATATTCGTATTTGCAAATAAAGAATAATATACGACTATATTTCTAAAATTACTTTTAACATCTACAAATAAGTTATTTTTATCGTCATCCCGGTTTTTAACTCCCTGATTATCAACCACAGTCTTAACAATATTACTATAATTTCCCCATCCTCTCGCATTATATCCTCTTACTCTAAAATAGTATTTACCATTGGATAATCCGGATACCGTATAAAATGTATCCGAAATTGTTGAAGATATGGTATAGATACTACCAAATGAAGCGACAGGATATACATCGTCGATATAAAAGCCTTCATTAAGCACACCGTCATCCGTTGAAATTCTGAATCTGATATAAACAGATTTATCTACCCAATTGGAAAGGTCGTACTTCCTGTTTATCCAACCACCTGATGTACCTGAGTATCTCTCATCTATCTGTATCCATTCCTTCTTATCCGTTGAAATCTCAACAACACTTACATCATAATTGGTTTCAAGATTATACCAGCACCAGAATGATAAAGAATCTCCTTCACATACAAGATAAGGATGTTTTGTCATTGCTACATTGGAAATATTATTCCCAGAACCTGAATAAAGACTATAAGTACCGCTATATTTTCTTGCAGAATTTTGACTGAAACCGCTTAAAATCCAATTACCTGTTCCAGATTCCATACTATCAATCGAATAGGAATAATCCTCAAGTTGTTCTAATTCCCACATATCGGGATGATTCCATTCAGGTTGAATAGGAAACCAATTTACTATGACCGTATCCGATGCAACACTATCCTGGGTAGATATAGAAGGTGATGGTACATTTGCAAGAACAAATTCTCTTATACTATCTGCTCTTTGGGCTAAATAAAGTGCTCCTTCCCAATTTTCTCTGGATATAAAATCAAGATCCGAAACGGATTGATAAAATGCCGTCCCGATTTCAATAGTATATGACAGGCAGGATGTCCCTTTTAAGTAGTGGTGATAACCATATACCCAACTTCTTGTAGTGCCTGTATTCGGGTATAAACTCCCACTGGCAACATAATTTCCCACACCGACTCTTTGTATTCTTGATGCCATTTCATTTGCAATATTTTCATACACGGTACTATCCGGTGTTTGCTGATGATTAGTTGTAGATGCATTATATGCCCAGGGCCATATTATCTCTTCCGCATAACTGTGATATGTGATATTTACATTGATATCATGTGTTCTATGAAAATCCATCATAGATTGAACTACATTGGCAAATCCTGAATAAGCCCCGCAAAATACACTACTACTTGGATTGTTCGACATCGAACCACCCGAAGGAACAGAACACCAATCTCCATAAGGGTCTCCATTTAAGCAACCATTATAATTTCTGTTCGGATCGGTTCCTATTTTCCCGAGAAATGGTTTCCTGTTTTTCCTCCACATATTCTGATCTGGATAATCATATACATAACCATCTACATTGACAATTGGTATTAACCAAATTTCATTATTGTCAATAAGATCCGTTATTACAGGATCATTACCATAACCTTTTGTAAGTGTATCTGCATAGAAAAGGATAGCTTCTATCGTTGCCCATTCCCTTGAATGATGTAATGCATCGAATAGTATGCCCGGTTCTGTAGAATCTTCTATCCCGGGATTATCGGAAATTTTAACTGCATATACCCATCTTTCCTCATAACTCTGTCCAATCGAATCAAGTTTGCAGATTGAGGGATAAGTAGATGCTAAATTTCTTAAAATACCCGTAACTTCATCATAACTATGATAATTAGCACGATATTTCTCTTTTAATTTAACAATATCTTCAGATATAATTTCACTTCTTAATCCGCTAACTATTATCTTGCTGTATTCTTCCGGTGTAACGACAATATCAAAATACCCATTGTATTTTCTTCCTGCAATATCAATCGATTTCAAATCAATAGATTTAAGATTTCTATAATCATCCGTTTTTATCCTTACAAGCATCTTATTCGATGCATATAAATTTAAGGAACCTAATAAAAACAATAATACTAATATCTTTTTAAACATACAACCTCCTGTTTTATAAATAAAAACAGAAATAAAGATGTTTGTCAATAAGGTAATTCTACTTAATTCTCTTATTGACATAAATACAAAAAGGTTTTATCTTAATATAGTTATGAATTTTGAAATATTGAATATTTATAACCAAATATTCACATAAGGAGAAATAATGAAATACTTTATGCTTATTTGTCTTTTATCCTTTCTACTCGTATCATTTTCACAAGCTGCTCTGATAGAGACAATTCAATTCGACTCCCCTGCTTCTTTCTCAAAAACCAACGGATATGATATAATAAAAATAAAGGGGACAGACCTAACCTCAACCCCCGGTTATCCTCAACTACCCGTTATTACAAAACACTACTTAATCCCTCCGGATGCAATTGTTACAGGTGTTGAAATTATTAATAAAACAGAAAAAAACCTTGAGGGAACATTTAATATTTTCCCTGTTCAAAAACCTGCTATACTCAACACCCCTGTCATTGATTTTAAACCAGCTCCGTGGACAGATAAAAACTTATCTGTTTATAATAGTAAAAAACCTTTTCCTTCCGAATGTATGGAAATAGGTTCCAGCGGTAATTTAAGTGGATACAGAATTGTCAGTATCAATTTCTATCCTTACCAGTATATTCCGAAAGAAGGCAAACTTAAAGAAATTAGTAAATTAACATTCAAGATAAATTATAAAAGCGGAAAAAGCATTAAAAAGGGAAAAAGAATTTCGGAAACAGCAAAACATTCACTAGTTAAAGGTATAAATACTATATGTGAAAATTATGAAACAATTTATGACCCGTTTACTGCTATTGATTCCGATTCGACAATCGATTATGTTATTATAACCTCAAGTGCATTCTCATCCCCTTTCCAACCACTCTGTGATTGGAAAAAACAGAAAGGTATTAATGCAAGAATTGTAACAACAGACTCTATCTATGCAAATTGCCCGGGAATCGACAATCAGGAAAAGATAAGAAATTTTATAAAGGATGCTCATCTTAACTGGGGAACTATGTGGATTCTTTTAGGCGGTGATACGGATATTATCCCATCGAGGGTTGCTTTTGCAATGGCAAGTGAAGCGGGTTTCCAACCTGCCGATGAAGACAGTCTTCATGCCGATATTTACTATTCGGACCTTGACGGTAATTGGAATTTTAACGGAACAGGACCTTACGGAGAGATTGCGGATTCTATTGATCTATACCCCGATGTATTCGTCGGAAGGGTTCCTGCTTCATCAACAACAGATGTAAACACATTCGTCAATAAAATTATGATATACGAGACGGATCCACCGGTAGATTATGAATTAAATATCCTCTTCTTCGCAATGATTCTATGGGGGGACCCTTATACGGATTCAGGAATAGGGAAAAATATGATAGATAGTCTTTATGTCCCCGATAGGTTTAATATTACAAAACTTTATCAATCATTAGGGAATGAAAACCATAGTACTGTAATGGCTGCGATTAATGCCGGACAGAATCTGCTCAATCATGACGGTCATGCATGGTACTCCTTAATGTCTGTAGGTACGGATAATTTGAATAATAATGATATGGACAATCTCACAAATGGAGACAGACAGGGCATTCTCTATTCCATCGGTTGCTGGGCAAATGCATTCGATTATGATGCTATAAGCGAACATTATATTAATAACCCGAATGGAGGAGGTGTTGCATTTATAGGAAACTCCCGATATGGATGGGGTTCACCGGGAAATCCCTGTTTCGGATACTCGGATAGATTTGATGCTACATTCTATGATATGCTTTTATGTAATGAAATGAGAAATGTCGGTTATGCACTTGCTATGGATAAGGTATATTACATACCACGGTCAAGACAGGAAAATGTATATAGATGGCATCAGTATCAGCTGAATCTTCTCGGTGATCCCGAAATGCCCGTATGGACAGACACTCCTGACTCCCTCTATATATATTGCCCTGACACACTCCAGAACGGAATGGATATAACCGTTGTAGTGAGAGATGGTGCGGGAACACCCGTTAAAGATGCTCTTGTATGTTTTTTAAAAGGGTCCGAGCTTTACGAAAGGGGATATACAAACGAACTCGGTGAATTCAATACGGATATTACTATTGCATCACCGGGAATGATAAAACTAACTGTAACAGGCGGCAATTATTTACCTTATATCGATTCACTATATACAAAATTTGCAGGTTCTTATCTTGCTTATAATAACCATACCATTCAAGATGATATTTCTGGCAATAATGATGGTTTGCTAAATCCTGGAGAAAGTACACATATTTTTATAGATATGAAAAATTACGGAACGGTATCGTTAACAAATCCTACCATTAAATTAATCTCTGAAGATACATTTGTTACCCTTATCGATAGTCTGCAAGAATATACAGGAACTGTAGAACCGGAAAGTACCGTACTTTGCACATTTGCCATTTCCGTTTCGATAAACACAAAAAACGGTGATGTTGCTAAACTTGATCTCTCCGTCACCTCCCCACAGGGGAATTGGAACAGTTTTGCAAACGAAATCATTGCAAAACCTATTCTTTCCATAAATTACGACAGCCTTTATGACGAAAATAGTAACGGTATCCCTGAACCGGGTGAAAGTATTACTTTCTATTATTCACTTATAAATGAAGGATACGGATACGGTTATAATGTCAACTGCATTTTTTCCTCAACCGATCCCTATATATCACTAACGGGAGGTATATCTTCCTCATGGACAACTGTTTTTCCGGAGAGTCTGGTGACAGATTCCCTTTCATTTGATATTTTATCCTCCTGTCCGGATCCATACTTTGCAATGATAAATTACAATGTATCAACGGTTGAAGGTTTTACATTTCCGGGGTCTCTTCTTGTCTCTATCGGAAATCTCGGTTTCTCCGATGATATGGAATCAGATACGACGAAATGGTCACATTCAGGTTCACACGATAACTGGCATCTCTCTTCCTATAGAAAACACTCCGGTGATTATAGCTGGTATTGTGGCATTGGACTATTTCACCTCTATGAATCAAACTCACATGATTCCCTGATGAGCATTCCCTTTAATGTAGGTCCGAATACACATCTTACATTCTTTCATTGGTATGAATTCACAAACTACGGTTGTGATGGACTTTATGTCGTTATTAAACGGCAATCTACATCTGATACACTTGATTATATAGGGAGTGGCGGAGCTCTTCAGGATTCATTACTCAATATCGGTAATGATTGGTTGAGAGAGGATTATGACCTTTCTTATCTTTCAACAGGTGAAGAAATCCAGTTGTATTTCTATTTTAAATCTGATAATTCGGATGTAGCGGAAGGAATATATATTGATGATATTAATATATCAGCTGGTAATATAGCAGGTAAGAGAGAGATAAAATTCTACAATTCTCTCAGTAAGAATAATCTTATTGTCTATCTGAGTCCTATGAAAAACATCACATATATTATGCTTTCAACTAAAAGCGGTGTTAATAATGTATCCCTTATTGTTTATGATGTATGTGGTAGACAGGTAAGAAAATTGCATGATGGAAAACTCGATAATGGAAAAAAGCTAATAGAATGGGACGGTAAGGACGGAAATAGAAATAAATTAAAACAGGGCGTCTATTTTATAAGGATGGAAATACCTGATGAAGGATTTGTAGCGAATAAGAAAGTTGTACTAATAAGATAAATAAATATTTTCTTTATGTAAAATAGTAAATATTATACTTTTACGGCATTAAGAGAATATTTGAGTGTATGAACCATTATTTAGAAATAAATAAACCATAAAGTAAAAAGAGCTATAGAACAGCTCTTTTTATCTATCTAAATACAACCACTAAACACAATATAATATAGTTGTGTCCAGAAAGTGTCCAACTATCATTTTAGGCTGCTATAACTAAAATATACCATGCTTCTATAACCATTACATATAACTTTATTCTTTTGTATATTTAATTTATAATCACTCAAGAGATAGTTTCCAACACCTATCCAAATATTATTATCATCGTAAAGATACCTTATTTCCTTCAATCTCTTATCGAAAAAATTATTGTTTTTCGTATATAACATTAGAACAACAAAGTCAAGATCCTTTTCTTTTATCCATCTGCCCCAATCCTGTAAAAAATATCTTTTCGCATATTCGGGACTTGAAAGAACCGCTGCCGATAATTCAATATTTTTTCCTTTGGTTATTTTATATATCTCATCTATAAAATCCGTTAATATATCCCTTCTCCAATCACTAAACAATTTGTTTAGTTTTTTTTTACCAATTGGAAAAGGGGTATTATACTTCATCGGGTCAATACCATACATTTCCATAAAATAGCCCCTTGTATATTTATCATAACCGTAGTGTAATCCGGGATATCTAATATAATCAAGATGAATTCCATCAACATCGAATTTATCCATTATTTCTCTTATAATATCTATTATATATCTATTTGCATCTCTATTTGCCGGTGAAATAAAATATCCCTCCAATCCCAGATTTTTAATTCCTTCACTATCATATCGATACAATTCTTTCCCGTTTTTAAATGCTGTTATCCAATCAACATGCGAATTTATTATATGATTAGATGTATAAGGAAATTTTGTTAATGACCATACATAATACACATTAATCCATGCATGGATTTTAATATTACTATTATGTGCAATTGAAACCAATTTTTTGAAATTTTCATCTGCCATTTTGGAAGGAGCATATTTTGAATTGTAAAATGTATATCCTTTAGCATATACCTGTATAAATATATCACTAATTTTATACTTAATGCATTTTCGAATAATTTGTTCAGGAGTATTTTCAACAAAACTCCACCTTGTAACCCAAACCCCTCTATTCGCTTCTATAGGAATTATAAAAACAAACAAATATAAAAGAATGCCCGAAAGTAATCGAGCATTCCATAATTTATTAAAGGGAATCATAAAACCTAAAACTATTTATTATCTTTATTTTTAGTTTCTTTCTCTTCTATTTCACCGGATATTTTCTCGGTCTTCATCTCTTTTGCTTTCTTCTTGGTTACTTTTTTCCCCTTTGTTTTATCATTAATTGTATTTTCTTTTATAACCGGTTTGGATTCCTTTTTATTTTTAACCTTTTCTTCTTTATGTTCTTCCTCTTTTTTTAAAACCTCTTCTGTTTCTTTTTTTGATTCTATTTTAGATTCTTCTACCTTCTTCTCCGTTTTCTTAGCTTTCGTCTTTTCAGGTTCAAGAAGAAGTTCAATAAGGGCTGTTTCCGCACCATCACCTTTCCTGAAACCAATTTTTGTAATTCTTGTATATCCACTTTCTTTATCGGCAAATTTTGGAGCGATTTCATCAAAAAGTATTTTTACAGCTTCTTTATTCTGCATTTTTGAATACACATGTCTTCTTGCAGCAATATTATTCTTCTTTGCTGATGTTATCATCCTTTCAGCAAAACTTCTTAATACCTTTGCTTTCTCAGTAGTAGTCTGAATGGATTTATGTTTAAAAAGTGATATTGCCTGATTGCTTATCATAGCTTTTCTATGTGCGGTTTTCCTTCCTAATTTTTTTACTTTGTTCCTATGCCTCATGATACTACTCCTATAGATTAATCCTGGTAATCACTTAGATCCATACCAAGTTCAAGTCCCATTCGTTCAATTTTCTCTTTAATTTCATTTAGAGATTTTTTCCCGAAATTCTTATATTTAAGCATTTCAGATTCCTTTTTTGACACCAAATCTCTAATTGTTTCTATATTCGCATTTTTCAGACAATTAGCTGCCCTTACAGAAAATTCTATTTCACCTATTTGTGAATCAAGAAGATTGGCAATATGTCTATTTTCCTCGTTTGTATTATCTTCTTCTACCTCTTCAGACTCTATATCATAAGTAATAAATGGAACCATATGTTCCTTTAATATAAAGCCAGCATATGATAAAGATTTTTCAGGAGAAACACTACCATCTGTCCATATTTCAAGAATTAGCTTATCATAATCTGTTTTTTGCCCGACTCTTGTATTTTCAATTTTATAATTAACTTTCTTAATGGGAGAAAATACTGTACTTAAAAATATTCTATTTACAGTTGTATCTTCTTTCTTAATTACTTCTTCCGGTTGATAACCTTTACCAACTGCGATAATAATATTCATCCTTATATCTGCACCTTGACTTGTAGTAGCAATTAATTGCTCAGGATTTACAATTTCGATATCCATATCACAGTTTATATCAGCAGCTGTAATTTTACCTTTGCCTTTCTTTTCAATAGTAAACATTTTTGGGAAATTTTTCCTGTTATTGTATTTGAATCTTATTTTCTTCAAGTTCAAAATAATATCGATCGTAGATTCCTTAACATTATCTATCTGAGTAAATTCATTTGTTATACCATCAATATCAACCGCAACAATAGCAGATCCCGGAACAGAAGACAGTAATATTCTTCGAATTGCATGACCAAATGTAACACCAAATCCTTTTTCAAGAGGACCAAATGTAAATTTGCCATATGTCTTTGTTAATTCTACTTTTTCAATTTTCTCTGGTACTTTCAATGATTTTAAAATCATTAACTGCCTCCGTCTTTATTTTGAATAAAGCTCAATGATAAGGTTGTCATTTATTGGTGTTGTTATATCCTCTCTGCTGGGTAACTCGAGCACAACACCTTTAAATTCATCACTATTTAATTGTAACCATGATGGTAATGTTGCCTTAGATGCATTTTCTATGGTTTCTATGATAACAGGTATTTTCCTGCCTTTTTCTCTTACTGTAATCGTATCACCTTTTGATACTTGATAGGATGGTATATTCATTTTCTTACCATTAACAAGTATATGTCCATGTGACACTAATTGTCTTCCGGATGCTCTTGTCGGAGCAAAACCAACTCTAAAAAGAGTATTGTCTAATCTTCTTTCTAATATTTGCAGTAATATATCACCTGTAATACCTTTGGATTTTGCCGCACTTAAAAAATAACTATGAAATTGTTTTTCTTGCAAGCCATACATTCGTTTTACTTTTTGTTTTTCTCTTAATTGCTCTCCATATCCCGTAAGTCTTCTTGTTCTTCTGTTTTTCGCTTCACCAGGGATATATGGTCTTTTTTCAAATTTATTTTTCTGTTTTAAACTGAGATACATATTTTCTCTTCTCTCAAGTTTAGTTTTTGGTCCTCTATATCTCGACATATAATTACCTCCTATATCCTTCTCTTCTTAGGTGGTCTGCATCCATTATGAGGAATAGGTGTAACATCTCTTATAGCGGTAATATTCAGACCTGTTTCTGCTATACTTCTAATAGCGGATTCTCTTCCCGAGCCTGGACCCTTTACCCATATTTCAACATTTCTCATTCCTGCATTTTTCGCTTCTACAGCTGCTCTTTCAGCAATTTTTTTAGCAGCGAATGGAGTGCTCTTCTTCCCACCTTTAAATCCGAGAACACCTGCACTCGCCCATGATATAACTTCACCATTTCTATTCGATAAAGTTACTATTGTATTGTTAAAAGATGAATGAATATGAGCAATCCCATTTTCTTCAATTCTTTTTTTATGCTTTTTTCCCTTTGTTCCTTTATGAGCCACTATTTACCTCCTGCTATTTTTTAGGTGGGGCTTTCTTCTTTAGCTTTATTGTACTTTTGCCTTTACCTTTCCTTGTCCTTGCATTGGTTCTTGTTCTCTGACCTCTTACAGGCAATCCTCTTCTATGCCTAATCCCACGATAACAGCCAATACTAATCAATCTTTTAATGTCTTGACTTATTTCAGATCGAAGAGATCCTTCAATTTTATAACTGTTTTCAATATCTTTCCTGATACTTTCAATTTCTTTATCAGTCAGATCTTTTACTCTCTTGGAAAAGTCGACATTACACTTATTCATAATATCCTTTGCTCTTGTTCTCCCAATGCCAAAGATATATGTAAGTGCTACTTCTACTCTCTTATTGTTTGGTAAATCAACTCCTGCTATACGTGCCAAGTTAACCTCCTATTCATCCTTGCCTTTGTTTATGACGCGGATTTTTACAAACCACTCTAATTACACCATGTCTCTTTATAATTTTGCAATGTTCACACATTTTTTTCACTGATGTTCTAACCTTCATGTTAACCTCCGATTACTTATATCGATAAATTATTCTCCCCCTGAAGATATCATAGGGAGATAATTCAATTGTTACTCTGTCACCAGGAAGAATTTTAATTTTATTCATCCTTATTTTGCCAGACACATGTGCCAGGACAATTTGTCCTGTATCTAGTTTTACTCTATATTTCACATTAGGTAAAACTTCAGTTATTACCCCTTCGATCACAACGCCTTTTTTCTTACCTTCTTGCATTGCTATATCTCACTAAATTCTCAATAATATTATCAGCAACATCACTGACGGATTCTGCTCCATTGACCTTTATCAATTTTTCCTTATAATAAATAAGCAGTGGAGCTGTTCTTTTTCTATACACTTCAAGTCTGTGCAAAATAGTTTCCCTATTATCATCTTTTCGTATAGTTAGTTCCAAACCACATATATCACATTTTTCCCCATTTCTTGGAGGATTTGTTATTAAATTATACACCATACCACACCCCGGGCATATTCTTCTTGAAAGTAATCTTTCCATAATTATTTCATTATCCGCATTTATTGCAAGAACGGTATCTACCTGATTTTCTCTTTCTGTAAATATTACATCAAGACCTTTTGCCTGTTGTACTGTTCTCGGAAAACCATCGAAAAGAAAACCATTGAATGATATATTTGCATTCATAGCCTGATTTATTAACATTATTATAAGATTATCCGGAACAAGGGCTCCGTTTTCCACATAGTTTTTAACTTTTTTTCCTAATTCATCATTATTTTTAATGCTTTCTCTTAAAATATCACCTGTGGAAATACTATATAGATTGAATTCTTTGGATATTATAACTGCTTGAGTTCCTTTGCCAACGCCCGGAGGTCCTAGTAGTATAATATTCATCTATCTTCTACCTCTGATTTTACCCTTTTTAACAAATCCATCATAATGACGCATCAAAAGGTGAGATTCTATTGTATGCATAATCTCAATAACAACACCAACAGTAATAAGAATTGAAGTACCACCAAAATATATGTTAGCATGTGTCCAATTCATAATATATATTGGGGTAATAGCAATAGCTGTAAAGAATAGAGCACCGGGTAATGTTATTCTTACCATTACATGATCAACATATTCTGCTGTTTTCTTTCCCGGTCTTACACCGGGTATAAAGCCACCATATTTTTGCATATTCCCTGCTATCTCCTCTGGATTTATAACCATAGCCGTGTAAAAATATGCAAAGAAGACAATAAGAATTGCATATATTATAACATATAATGGTCCTGTCGGTCTAAATAAATTTATAAGTGTTTGTCCCCAAGCAGCATCCTTTGCAAGGAATGTTACAATCGTATTAGGAAACATCAATATAGATTGAGCAAAGATTATAGGTATAACCCCTGCTGCATTGACATTAAGCGGAAGGTGCGTAGATTGTCCTCCGTATATCTTATTGCCCACTACTCGTTTGGCATACTGAACGGGAATCCTTCTCTGTCCCTGGGTTACAAGAACAACTGCAGCTGTTATTATAAAAATCAATGCAAGCAAAACAAAAAACATAATCCAACTCATAGCTCCTGAAAATAACATTCTGAGAACACCCAGGCTTTCACTGGGAAATCTTGAAACAATTCCAATAAGAATCAGTAGTGACATTCCGTTTCCAATACCTTTCTCGGTGATTCTTTCCCCAAGCCACATCACAACAATAGCTCCTGTAGTTAGACTGAGTATTGTCATTATCCTGAATGCGAAACCCGGATTAGGAACAACTGCAATACCTGATGGACTACGCATGCTTTCAATAAAAAATGTTGTACCATATGATTGAACAAGAGCTATAAGAACCGTAAAATATCTTGTATATTGGGTAATCTTTTTCCTTCCCTGCTCACCTTCCTCACGAAGTTTTGCTAGTGTAGGAATTACAGGAACAAGCAATTCGAATATAATTGCCGCACTAATATATGGCATTATACCAAGTGAAAAAATAGTTGCTCTGCTTAATGCACCACCTGTAAAAATATCATAAAACCCAAGTATTGAACCAGAATATGTACTCGCAAAAGCACTTACTATCTCTTTTATATTTACACCTGGAAGAGGAATATGTCCACCTATTCTATAGATTATAAAAATACCGAAAGTAAATAGTATCTTTTTTCTCAAATCCTCGATTTTAAACGCATTGTAAAGACCTTTAAACATTAAACCTCCTCTGTTTTACCACCGCAAGTTTCTATCTTTTCTTTCGCAGATTTTGAAAATGCATGTGCCTGAACAGTTAGAGGAATATTAATTTCTCCTCTGCTTAATATTTTAATAGGTAAATCTCTCTTTACCATTCCATTTTCAAACATTGAATCAATTGTTACTATATCATTCTCTTTATAATGTTCTGCAAGTGTTCCTATGTTAATAATCTGAAATTCCACTCTATTAATATTTTTAAATCCTCTCTTGGGAATCCTTCTTTGCAATGGCATCTGTCCACCTTCAAACCATGGTTGAATAGATCCTCCTGATCTCGATTTCTGCCCTTTGTGACCTTTTCCTGAAGTTTTGCCACTACCTGATCCCGGTCCTCTTCCGATTCTAGATCTTTTCTTAACTGATCCAGGAGCAGGATGTATATTCTTATCAATCATAATCACTCCTATTCGTCAATTTCTTCTACATTAAGAAGATGTTGTATTTTATTAATCATCCCTCTAATTGCCGGCGTATCATCATGAACAACTGTCTGATGCATCTTTCTAATACCCAAAGCTTTTAGTGTTCTTTTTTGTTTATATGATCTATCTATAGCGCTTTTAATTTGTTCGATTCTAAGTCTTTTCATATCAACCTCAGCTATTTAAGAGCTTATAAACACTCTCTTTTCTCCTAAGTGATTTCAATCCTTCAAATGTTGCTTGAATAATATTAATATCAGTATTCGAACCGAGCGATTTCGTTAATATATTCTCGATACCAGCTAATTCAAGTAAAGGTTTAATTCTTGTATTTGCTATAACACCTGTACCTTTTGAAGCTGGTTTCATTAATACTCTACTGGCACTATATTTACCGGTAATTTCATGAGGGATTGTTCCATTAACAATATTTACCTCTACAATATTTTTTCTTGCATCTTCAATTGCTTTTCTTGTAGCATCCATTCTCTCTTTTGCTTTACCCATTCCTATCCCAATATATCCTTTTCTATCACCTACAACTGCTATAACTCTAAGTTTAAAATTCTTTCCACCTTTAACAGTTTTAGAAACCCTTGATATGGATATAATACTTTCTTCAAGTTCAAGGGATGATATATCAATTTTTCTATTCACAGTATCCTCCTTTAGAAGTCTAAACCTGCTTCCCTACAGGCTTCAGCAAAGCTTTTTATTCTACCATGATATTTATAGCCGCCACGGTCAAAAACAAGTTTTTTAATACCTTTATCAATTGCTTTCTTTGCTATTGCTTCACCTATAATTTTACTTACCTCAATTTTATTCTTCCCTTTTACTTTTTGTTTCATATCCTTATCGATAGAAGATGAAGACACAATTGTAATTCTTTTAACATCATCGATTATCTGCCCATATATATTAGAAATACTTCTAAAAACAGCAAGTCTCGGTTTATCTTGTGTACCAGATAAATGAAGTCTAAGTCTTTTATGTCTCTTAATTCTATTCAATCTTTTAGTTTTGCTTTTATCCATATTAAACCTCTTTAGGCACCTGTTTTGCCGGCTTTCTTTCTGATATATTCACCATCATATCTAATACCTTTACCTTTATAAGGTTCGGGAGGTCTTACTGATCTTATCTTATCAGCATAGAATCCGACCTTCTCCTTATCAATTCCCTTAACAAATACTATTTCTTGTTTAGGGCCTTCCACTCTAAAATCGATTCCTTCCGGTTTTTTAAATAAAACAGGATGACTGTATCCAACAAGTAATTCAAGGTCATTACCTTTAAGATTCGCCCTATAACCAACACCTTCAATAACAAGTTTCTTTTCGAATCCACTACTAATCCCTATAACCATATTGTTAAGTATAGCCCTAGTCAGACCGAATAATGCACGCACATCCTTACTATCGCTCTTTGCAGTTACATTAATCTTCTTATCTTTGATACTAATACCGATTCTTGGGTCAAAAGTCTTTTCAAGAGTGCCTTTTGGGCCTTTTATCGTTATAGTATTTCTGTTCTTTTTAATTTCAACACCATCTGGCAATTCGATTGGCTTTTTCCCTATTCTTGACATACTAACCTCCTACCAGATGTAGCAGAGAATCTCACCACCGACATGGATCTTTCTAGCATTTTTATCTGTCATAACTCCCTTTGAAGTAGAAACTATAGCAATACCCAAATTATTCAGAACTTTGGGCAATTCATTACATTCCTTATAGATTCTTCTACCGGGTTTACTGATTCTCTTTACTCCTGAAATTACACCTTTTCTGTCTACATACTTTAAATTAATAATAATTTTATTTTGCTTATTGTCATTTTCTATTTTATAACCCTTTACATATCCATTTTCAAAAAGAATTTTTGTAATCGATTCTTTTGTCTTTGATGCTGGCATATCTACATCTTCATGTCCCGCTTTTTGGGCATTTGTTATTCTAATAAGCATATCAGCAATCGGGTCTACAATACCACTCATATATCCTCCAGTTACCAGCTAGCCTTTTTCATTCCAGGAATTTTCCCGTCAAGAACTAATTCTCTCAAACATAAACGACACAAACCAAAATCATTGTAGTAACCTCTTGCTCTACCACATCTTTGACACCTGTTGTATTTTCTTACTTTAAATTTTGGTTCTCTTTTTGATTTAGCAATAATAGATTTTTTTGCCATCTATCTATTCTCCTTTTCTGAAAGGCATGAAAAACTCTTCAAGAAATTCCTTAGCCTTTTCATCTGTTTTGGCAGTTGTAACAAATGTAATATCCATTCCTATAACATTTTTTACCTTATCATAATTAATTTCCGGAAATATTAACTGTTCCTTTACTCCAATTGTATAATTCCCTCTGCCATCAAATGACATTGTTTTTAGTCCTCTAAAATCTCTTATCCTGGGGATCGCAAGGTTTACAAATCTATCATAGAACTCGTACATTCTACCTTTTCTCAATGTAACTTTACAGCCTATTTTCGCCCCTTTTCTCAGTTTGAAATTCGAAATCGATTTTTTCGCATGTGTAATAATAGGTGCTTGTCCTGTAATAGTTCTTAATACATACACCGCTTCATCAATTATCTTAGGATCTTGAATGGATCGTCCCAGTCCAACATTAATTACTATTTTTTCAAGTCTGGGGACTTCGTTAATGTTTTTATATTTCATTTTTTTTATTAATTTCGGAGCTATTTCTTCCTTATAAATTTTATATAATCTTCCTTCTCCCATATTATTTCTCCAACATCTCGCCACAAACCTTACATATCCTTGATTTTTTACCATCTTCAAGAATCATGTAGCTTACTCTCGTGTGTTCGCCACAATTTGGGCAAATTAACTTTAAGTTTGAAATATCAATTGAAGCCTCTTTTTTTATAATACCTGACTGTTCATTTGCACTTCTTGGTTTTTGATGCTTTGTAATAATGTTGACACCTTCAATGATTGCTTTTCTCTTTTCAGGAAATATCACCAGTATTTTCCCGGATTTCCCTTTATCTTTTCCGGAGATTACAAGTACTTTATCTCCTTTTCTCAATTTTAATTTATTCATTAAACTACCTCCGGAGCCAACGATACAATTTTCATAAATTTCTTTTCCCTTAACTCTCTAGCTACAGGACCAAAAATACGAGTACCTTTTGGTTCTTTAATTGTATCGATTATAACGCAAGCATTATCATCGAATCTTACCGATGATCCGTCTTTTCTATTGAATTCTTTTTTAGTTCTTACTATTACGGCTCTTTGAATACTTCCCTTTTTAATTTGACTACCTGGAAGTACTTCTTGAATTGCAATAACAACTATATCACCCACATAAGCATATTTCCTTCTGGTGCCACCAAGAATCTTAATGCATTTAGCTTTTTTTATTCCGGAATTATCCGTGACTTTTAACCTGGTTTCCTCCATAATCATCTGCTACCTCTACTCTTTAACCTTTTCGATAACCTTCATTAAACGCCATCTTTTTCTTTTACTAAGTGGTCTTGTTTCCTCAACCAATACTTTATCTCCGATACGAGTAGTATTACCCTTATCATCTACAATAAGTTTTTTATGCTTTGTAATTATTTTACCATAAAGAGGGTGTGGAATTCTTCTTGCAATATCTATAACAATCGTGTCTCTCATCTTATTGCTTATTACTACTCCAATCCTTCTTTTACAATGTCCACTTGATTTCATATATATCTCCTATATTATTTACCTTCAGACAATTTTGTCAGTCCTAAATCAGATTCGTTAATAATTGTTTTGATTCTTGCAACCTCTTTTTTAACCTGATTTATCCTTGATGGATTCAAAAGACTCCCCGCCACCTTTTGAAATCTCAAATTTAGCAATTCTTCTTTATACTGATGAAGTTTCAATTCAAGTTCATCTATTGTCATATCACGATAATTTTCTCTTTTCATATTAGCTTACCTTTTCTCTCTCTACGAGTTTTGTTCTGATTGGCAACTTTGAACCAGCAACTTTAAAAGCCCGTTTTACTTTATCTATTGGAGCTCCTGAAACTTCAAACATTACTCTTCCCCTCTTAACAACAGCAACCCAGTGATCTGGTGCTCCCTTCCCTTTTCCCATTCTCGTTTCAGCAGGTTTTTTGGTAAAAGGCTTATCGGGAAAAATCCTAATCCATATTTTTCCGTTTTTTCCAATTGCACGGTTAATTGCGACTCTACATGATTCTATCTGTCTGGAATTTATCCATGCAGTCTCCATTGCCTTAAGTCCATAATCACCAAAATCTACCCTTAACGCTCCTTTTGAATAACCTTTTCTTCTCCCCCTCTGCTGTTTTCTATATTTAACTCTACTTGGCATTAACATAAGCTTTTCACCTATTTTATACTTTTCTTAAAAACCTGTTCTCTATCAAGAATATCGCCTTTATATATCCATACTTTTATACCAATAGTACCACTCATTGTAAAAGCAGTACAAGTTGCATAGTCAATATCAGCTTTCAATGTATGTAAGGGTACACGCCCTTCCCTATACCATTCGGTTCTGGCGATTTCTGCTCCTCCTATCCTTCCTGAGCACATAACCTTGATTCCTTGAGCTCCCATTTTCAATGCCCCTTGAATAGCTTTTTTCATAGCTCTTCTATATGAGATCCTTGACTCTAACTGTCTTGCAATATTTTTCGCTACAAGTACAGAATCTATTTCGGCATATTTGATCTCTTCTATTGTTATATGTACATCAGTATCTTTTAAAAAGGATTTTACCTCTTCTCTAAGTTTGTCAACCTCTGCTCCCCTTTTACCTATAACAACCCCCGGTCTTGAAGTTCTTAAAATTATATTGATTTTATTCTTGGTTCTTTCTATCTCAATTGTAGATAAAGCCCCATTTTTAAGTCGTTTCTCAAGATACTTTCTTAGCATAATATCTTTACTAAGATATTTACTATACTGATTTCTCTTTGTAAACCATCTTGAATACCAGTTTTTTGTAATCCCAATTCTAAATCCAATCGGATTTGCCTTTTGTCCCAAAAGTTAACCTCCTTCTATTATTTCTTCCACAGTGACTTTTATATGACCCTTTCTTTTTCTTATAATCGATGCCCTGCCCATAGGACCTGGCCGCAACCTTTTTATTGTCGGACCTTGTTGAACAATAAGCTCTCTTACTATAATATTTTTAAGATCAGTTTCATGACCATCATTTAAATTTGAGAGATTGCTTACAGCTGATTCAATAGTTTTTCTAATATATTCGGAACCAGCATTTTTCATAAATTTCAATGTATTAATCGCTGTAAAAGCATCCATACCTCTAATCATACTTGCAATTCTTTTCCCTTTTTTTGCAGATAGTTTTGCATTTTTTGTCATAGCTTTTGCAGTTCTTTTTTCACTCATAGTTACCATCCTTATCTTACTTTAGCTGTCTTTTCCTTTGATCCAGCATGATGTCTAAATGTTCTTGTAGGTGAAAATTCTCCAAGCTTATGACCGACCATATTCTCAGTAATAAATACAGGAATAAACTTATTGCCATTGTGAACAGCTATTGTGTGCCCAACCATATCCGGTATAATCATTGATCTTCTGGACCATGTTTTAATTACAACCTTTTTATTATTTTCATTTAATTTGTCTATCTTTTTTATTAGCTTGGGATCAATATACGGTCCCTTTTTTAATGATCTTGCCAACTTTTACCTCCTGCTCTTCCTGCGTGATATAATATATTTATCAGAAGTTTTCTTTTTCTTTCTTGTTTTATATCCCTTTGCTGGTACACCATTAGGTGAACAGGGATGTCTTCCTCCTGAAGATTTGCCTTCGCCTCCTCCCATTGGATGATCAACAGGATTCATAGCTACTCCTCTTACATGAGGTCTCCTTCCCAACCATCTACTTCTTCCAGCCTTTCCAAGAGATATTTGTGCATAATCACTATTAGAAACTTTACCAATTGTTGCCATACAGTCAAGTCTTATAAGTCTTACTTCTCCTGATGGAAGTCTAATATGGGAATACCCGTTTTCTTTGGCGAGTATTTGTGCCGATAAACCTGCTGATCTTACGAGTTGTCCTCCTTTTCTTGGAATGAGTTCAATATTATGAACTTCCTTTCCGACAGGTATATCCTTTAACATTAATGCATTCCCTACTTTAATAGGAGAATCTTTCCCACTCATTATAAAATCACCAACTAAAAGCCCTTCAGGAGCAATGATGTATCTTTTCTCGCCATCAATATAATTAATAAGGGCAATGTTGGCATTACGATTCGGATCATACTCTATAGATGCAACCTTACCTTCTATACCAATCTTATTTCTCTTAAAATCAATTATTCTAATAAATCTTTTTGCTCCGCCACCTCTATGCCTAACAGTTATTCTTCCCATATTATTCCTACCACCTGTTCGTTTTTTAGGAATAATAAGCGATTTCTCAGGTCTTTTTTTTGTTAAACCACTATAATCCAAACTTGTAAAAAATCTTCTTCCCGGTGTTGTTGGTTTATAAGTCTTAATTGCCATTTCTTTCTCCTTTAAACTTCAAATGCTTCAATTCTTTCACCCTGCTTTATTTCACAACAGGCTCTTTTTACATTTGGTCTTCTACCAACAAAACGACCTAATTTCTTAACTTTTCCTTTTCTCCATAGAATTCTAACATTAAGAACATGAACCTTAAAAAGTTCTTCAACCGCTTTTTTAATTTCGATTTTATTGCTATCTGAAGAAACATCAAAGTAGTATTTATTTTCATTCTCTTTTTTCAAAAGACTTTTTTCTGTGAGGATAGGTCTCATAACAATATCTCTTGCATCTTTCACTTTATGTATACCTCCTCAAATTTCTTCAAAGCTTCTTTAGAAAATACAACTATATCACTATAATGGACATCATAGGTGTTAATATTTTCAATCGGATTCACCTTAATTCTCGAAACATTGCGAAGGGAAAGATATAAGTTTTTATTAATATTATTTGTATAAAAAACAACCTTTTTCTTATCCTTTACAATTTTGTTTATAATATCAAGAGCATCTTTTGTTTTAATGTTTTCAATATCTAAATTTTCAATCGCAACGATATTATTGTCCGCTACTTTTGAAGATAGACTTGAAAAAAGAGCCAATCTTTTTATCTGCTTGGGTAATTTAATCGTATAATCTCTTGGGGTTGGAGGAAAAGCCATAGCACCTCTTTTCCAAATAGGAGAGGTATTGGAACCGGATCTTGCTCTTCCTGTTCCTTTCTGTCTCCAAGGTTTTTTACCACCACCTGACACCTCGGATCTTGATTTACCTTTGTGAGTACCCTGTCTTTGGTTCGCCAGATAAGCCTTAACAGCCTCATAAATTGCATGTTGATTTATCTTTGTATCAAAGATAAATTCGGAAACCTTAACAGTCCCTATTTTCTCACCTTTTATGTTTACCAAATCAATCTCTTTCATGTTATCCTCTACTATCACACTTGTATGAATCTTTAATAACTACATAGCTATTTCTTGCACCGGGAACTGCTCCTTTTACAAGAATAAGATTATTTTCTTCATCAATCTCAACAACTTTCAAATTAATTACCGAGCATGCTTTTCCACCCATTCTACCAGCCATTTTCATTCCTTTTATAACCCTTCCCGGGCTACTGCCTGCTCCAATAGAGCCAGCTCTTCTATGAGATGTGTGACCATGCGATGCGGGACCTCCTTTGAAATTATGCCTTTTCATTAAACTGGCAAAACCTCTACCCTTTGTAATACCCTGTATATCAACATTATCTCCTGCTTTGAATATTGTTATGGATATGGGCTCTCCTGCTTTCACATCGATATCAAAATCTCTAATTTCTTTTATTATAGCTGGAATATTACTTTCGGATAAATATTTTTTTAAATGACCTGATACCGGCATATTAGTTTTTTTTCTCTTTCCATAACCAATTTGCAATGCATTGTATCCATCCTTGTCTATCGATTTTTTTTGAATAGCAATACATGGACCGGCTTTAATTACCGTTACAGGTATAACCTTTCCTTTCTCATCAAAAATCCTCGTCATACCAATTTTTTGTCCAACTAATCCTTTCATATTATCTCCTGTAGTAGGTTACTATTATCCTAACTTAATCTCCACACCTACTCCAGCAGGTAAATTCATCCTCTGAAGCGAGTCTGCTACTTGGTTTGTCTCATCTACTATATCAATTAACCTTTTATGAATTTTCAATTCAAACTGCTCTCTTGATTTTTTATCAACATGTGGTGATCTCAAAACAGTATAAACGGTACGTTCAGTTGGCAATGGAATAGGCCCACTAACCTTTCCGCCTACTCTTTTTACTGCCATTATTATATCTCTGACAGATTGATCAATTATGATTGGATCATAAGCTTTCAATTTAATTCTGATTTTTTGTATACCTGTCACGAATTATCCTCCGATTTTATTCAATAATTTCCGTAATAATGCCTGCACCAACCGTTCTACCACCTTCTCTTATTGCAAATCTAAGATCCTTCTCCATTGCTATCGGAGTAATTAG